>Ga0268276_1000461_pt1:0-22500 | contig 48704 bp, 30 predicted proteins | sample saktaG_4_FD_190145 | JGI IMG/M metagenome (GOLD analysis project Ga0268276, IMG submission 190145) | Saline water microbial communities from Sakinaw Lake, British Columbia, Canada - sak_2010_1_5_45m | ecosystem: Environmental > Aquatic > Non-marine Saline and Alkaline > Saline ...
CTTGCTCCGATAATTTTGCTCAGAATAGGAATATTTTTTTTAATCCCCAGCTCAGTTCCAATCTGTGAAGGAGTAAAATAATTAAGTCCTTCGAAAGAAATATCCTGAATTCTATATCGTTCGCCGGGTGATACCTTATAAACAATACGGACCTTATTATTTTTTCTTTCGACAAAAGAATCGACAGAGGAAAAAAGATGTCCTTTATTTCTCATATATCCTATGATCTTTGCTTCGCCTTCAGCCAAGCCCCACTCCTCAAATATTTCGGCTTCCCAGATTGGTTTCAGAAGACTCAATGGTACTTCCGCACCCCTTACTTCAATCTCAATTTTTTCATGGGGTGTGATTCCCAGAACCAGGGATACATTTCCCTTTTCTTCATTGAGCTTCTTTTCTTTAACTTCAATTTCCACTTGATGGTAATGCCTAGAATTATAAATACCCCTGAGTTTCTCAATATCCTCCTCCAGCACTGATGGGATAAATTCTGTCCCTTCCTTAGTCTTAATCTTCTTCCTCAACTCAGCTTCAGGAATAATGACATCTCCAGAAAAAGCAATCTTGTCAATAATAAACCTCTTGGCTAAACGAATCTTAAAAAACACATCGACATTGGATGTCTTAGGGTTTTTGTCTATAACGGGCTCAACTTCCGAATAAAAATATCCTTCTTTATTTAAAATATTCTTCAGTTCTTCAACAGCCTTATCCAGATCTTTGTCAGAAAATGGATTCCCTTCACTTATTAAGTGCAAACCTTCTTTTAGTTTTTTCCGGGGGATTTTTGCTTCGCCAAAAAAATCGATTCTCCTAACAAAAATTTTCTTTACCAGGAAAAAAGTCAGCTCAATTTTTTGTTCTCCTTCTTTTAAAACCTGAATGTCAGAGTAAAGTCCCGTTTTGTAAATTTGCCTGATACTGCTGGCCACTTTTTTCAAAGAAAACTCTTCACCCTCTTTAATTGCAATCAGCTCTCTAATATTTTTACCCCCCAGTTTTCCGTCTATCTCTACGGTAATCCTCGTTACGATAGGAAAGTAATCGCGGCTTTGAGGAAAAGTCGCCTGAGGTAAAAACACCAAAGACAAAAACAGGGCAGTAATATCTAATACAAACCACCCTTTGTTACGCAGGCTAAAATCTTTTATGAATTTTAACATCAATGCTTATCCGGCCTGTTTCGTCCCGGGTGCCCACAACGGATAAATCCTTCGTAAGCTCCCATTCGAGGCGAGTAATCTCTTCCCGCTGGCTTGTTAAATTTGTCGAATAAAGAATAAAAAGGTTTCGTGATATTTTCTTTCCCACTGACAGCCGGGCACTCATTTCTGCCGAAGACCCCATAATAAAAGGATCAATTCTGATATTGGTAATACTGAATAGACTCTCTGCACGCTTTTTCGCTTCCTCTAAAAGCTGAAAAGAGAGAAGCGAGGCTGTCCCCTGCTGCATGCTTTTATCATAACGATAAGTCCGCCTGAATGCTTCTCCCACAGCAAGAAGAGCCAGAACATCTTCAGGAGGAAGCGGAGGTGAAGAGCTGAATTCAGGATTCAATCGATCTAACAAGCCGTCGAGAGAAAAGGTTACCCGATAATCCTTAACATAGGTTTCTCCCTTAAAGCTTAAATAAGGATTAATTTTCAGCGAACTAAAAAAGCTTACTTTTCCCTTTAGTATATTAAATTTTCTATCCTGAAAATAAACTTCTCCACCTAGCGTCTCAATATCTCCTAGAATAACAGGAGAATACACATTGCCAGAAACAGTAAGATCAAACTTCCCTTGAACCTTTCCCAATGAGTTTTCCATCCAAGCACTGTCATCAGCTCGAAGTTTGATATTCAACAAGAGATCGTCAAAAAAACCCGGCTCATTTCGAGGGCTGTAATATGGAACCGAAGAAAAGACAAATTTCTCACTCAGCTCCCGTCTATAAGAAAGCCTACGAATAAAGAAATCTCCCTCCAAGACAAAACGGTCAGCGTCTTTGATAAGAGACAATGTTCCATCTACTAAAGCTCTTGTCCTTTCTAAAGGGGATAATAACAGGTTCTTCCCTTCTGTCCTGACATTAATTATTTCTATGCCTGATTTTCCCAGTTTTAACTGACCAGAACCCCTTACTTCCCCACCACCCAATGTGCCTCGGAAGGAGCGCAGAGAAAAGTCACCATTTTCAACGAAAACAAGCCCTGAGTAATCTTTTAAAGCATGAGCAAAATGAGGCAAAGGAAATACTTCTCCATTGAAATCAATAGCTCCTTTTATTCTGGGAGAACGCTTCGTGCCATAAACGTCAGCAAGATAATTAATATGCCCTTTCGTTCCTTTCCATGGAAGCAGAAGGTCAGGGTTTGTAAAAGATCCCCTTATTTTACCTGTAAGTGATTCTTCTTTGACGGGAAGGTTAAGAGAAACAGAGAACTTATTTTCTCCCGGTAAAAAATTTCCTTCTGTCTCGATATTAATCTGCTCTTCTGAAAAACTGACTTTAAGTTTCCCTATTGCTTTGGTTTTTTGGAAAGGTTCAAAATACAAATTTTTTATTTCAAAAAGCCCTACAGCCGAATCACTGCTATAAAGGCCCTTCCCTTTAAGATGAAATGACAATTCTCCTCTTAAACCAGCACAAATGGAAGAAAGGTCCATCCTTTCTCCTTCGACATCAATGTCAAATTCCTCGCTTAATAGTCCCAAAAGAACAGATCCTTTTATATTTGCTCCATGCATATTAAATTTAAGATCTGGAAAAGAAAAGAATTCTTTCCCACTCGATAGTTTTCCTTCTACATCTTTCAGGATTTGGCCGGCAAAATCTAGCCGGCTGCTCGTAAAGCTCCCCTTGAATATCATATCTTCTTCTTTTTGGTTAAATTCGAAATCTCCGGAAGCTTCACCCTTAAGCGGCAATTCAATGTCCAAAGCTGGAAGGATAGCTTCAAGCAACCCCCTCTCTACATGCATCTTTACCTTTGTCTCATCCTGGCTCGTAACCAGGTCGATTTTACCTTTCATTGACGGATCATCAACATTGAATCTTCCGAAAAAATTGTTCTTGACAACTTCAGCCTCTCCATCGATAAACCCGGCATTAAATTTATCAAACCCTCCAGAATATATAGTAAATCCCGCCCTGACATTCGGAAAATTAAAATCACCAAATATCTGGATATTTGTATGGCCTTTTCCTCTTATCTCCGGAAATTGAAAATCTTTGCGGAGCACTATAGATGTAAATTCTCTTGCTCTCCTGACATCTTTGACTTCACCCTGCAAGGTAACATCCACATCTTGACCTTTATTAATCTTTCCATCGACTTCTAATATGGCAAAGTCTGACTCAAGCCTTGAAGAATAAAAGCTGAATTCATTTTTCCCATCCCAATTGAATCTTGCTTTACCCTGAAATGGAAATTTACCAGGTTTTACTTCAAGTCCATCATCCTTGAATTCCACATCCGCAGAAAGTATCCCTCTATCAATACTAAAACTTCCCCATACAGGCGATGAAACAGGATACGGCAAATCTACAAAATTCATAATCGGCTCAAGATAAAATCTTTGAGCAGTACCTTTGACCTTATTCTTATAGAAATGAAGTTTTAAATTCTCACCAAGAAGTCCCTTTTTCCGGATTTTAAAATCGAGATTTCCACCAGTTTTTTCCTTGAAATCGATTTTTCCCTTGACATCCCCCATAAAAACTCTATTCAAGAAAAGACTCTGGCTTGAAAAATCTGAACGGAAAGCAATTTCTCCTTCTCTTCTTGTTAGAACTCCACTTCCTGCGGCTTTTCCCTTCCAATTAAAAGGAAGATTGAACACATTCGCTATTAGATTTATATTGCCCCTGAACGATGTTTCCAAACGATATTCTGGGTTAAAAAGAGCAATGATCTTTCCTTCAATTTTCAGAATCTCATCAGGCCCATTAATTCTTAGCTTCTTTATTTCGATTTCTCTATCGGTTCCTTCTGCTAACAGACTCATACTTCCTTTAATAGGTTGTTTATTAGCTCCCAAGGAAAAAATATTATCTTTAACTTCTGCTTTAAAAGCAAAATAATCTCTTTTCATTACAAAAAGAATATCCACACCTTTAGAATGAATTCGCGCCTCTTTTCCCGAGTAAACTATTTCTCCATCTTTAATTAAACCTTTTTCTATTGCAAACGGAAATTTCAGCCGAAATTTTGTTCTGTCGGCACCCTCAGTTCCCAACGGGAAACTCTTGATTCTCAAAACAGGCTGCTCAATAAAAACATTGAACGGTTTTTCTCTGGATAACAATGATTTATAAGAAATTTTAAGGGAAACTTTTTTTGCGGAAAAATAAGGAGAGAGAGAAACCGACTTAATATCATTTAACACCAAAACAGGAGGAAAAAAAGATACGTGGACCTCTGTGAAATCAAAATTCAATTGAATCTTATTTTTAACTCTACGCAGAAAAATACTTCTTATAATTGAGCCGGTTCCAACCAAGATAAGAATTATTACTGAAATACTTATTAAAAATTTAAGCTTTTTATTTGCTTTCATTATTGTCAATCAGCTATGAAATGCACAAAGGAGGCGATTCGTAATTATGTCTGGGTCATTTATAGCATTTAACCTTTTCCCAATCTTTTAAAAACCTCTGCATCCCGATATCTGTCAATGGATGTTTTACCAATTTCTCTAGAGCCGCAAAGGGCAGAGTCGCAATATCAGCCCCCATCATAGCAGCCTCGACAAAATGGAGGGGATGCCGGATACTGGCAACAATCACCTCTGTCTCAAAACCGTAATTATTGATTACTGTTACAATCTGACCTACCAGATCAAGACCATGATTGGAAATATCATCCAGGCGTCCTACAAAAGGGCTTACATATCTTGCCCCTGCTTTAGCAGCAAGCAGTGCTTGACTGACAGAAAACACAAGGGTTGTATTAACTTTGATGCCATCCTGGAATAATGCCTTAGTTGCCTTAAGCCCCTCTACACATATCGGTATTTTTACAACAATATTCTCTGCCAACTTCACCAAAACTCTTGCTTCTTTTATAATATCCTTTGCTTGGGTGGAAACACACTCTGCACTTACCGGCCCAGGAACAATACTGCAAATCTGTCTGATTAAATCTTCAAATTTTGCATTTTCTCTGGAAACTAAAGATGGATTCGTCGTTACCCCATCTATAATCCCCCAGCTCACTGCCTCTTTTATCTGGTCCAAATTAGCCGTATCTAAAAAGATTTTCATTTTCACCTCCAGAATTTACTTAATTTCGATTTTTTTAGCCTATCCATGTTCCTAATAAATCTAACATAAGCCAACCAAAGAAACCAGAAAAACTAGAGCTAGAGTAATAAGATTACTACTTAATCTTCATTACTCTATTAGAAAGAGTTCCTATCCCTTCTATCTGAATATCAACCCTGTCTCCGGGTACCATAGGCCCTACACCCGATGGTGTTCCAGTAGTAATAACATCGCCAGGATACAAGGTCATTATATTGGAAATAAATCTTACCAGAAAAGGAATAGGAAAAATTAAATTTCTCGTATTTGCTGATTGCCTGAGTTTCCCATTCAAAAAAGTTTTAAGTCTTAGTGTTGAAGGGTCAGCATCCGTGGAAATACATGGCCCAACAACAGCAAATGTGTCAAAAGATTTTGACCTTGTAAACTGCCCGTCTTTTTGCTGTAGGTCGCGTGCTGTAATATCGTTAAAACAAGTATAGCCCAAGATATAATTTTCCGTTTCATCATTTTCATCCAGATCATGTGCCTTTTTTTTGATTATTAATGCCAGCTCCCCTTCATAATCTATTCTTTTTGACATCTTGGGATAAATGATTATATCATCCGGCCCAATCAGTGCAGAAGGCGGTTTTAAAAAAATAAGAGGCTCTTTCGGGAAAGGCTTCCCCATTTCCACAGCATGGTCCTTATAGTTTCTTCCTACTGCCACTATTTTTGAAGGTTTTGCAGGGGGGAGAAGAGTCACTTCACCTATGGGAATCCCTTTTCCCTTGACTTTAAACTTCTTGAACACCGATCCTTCGACAGGAAAAAGAGTTTCTTCTCTCAAAACTCCAAAAAAAATATTTTTTGCATGTCTGTAGCGATAAATTTTCATTGTTGATTCTCCTTTACAACTTCAGATACGCTTCCTGATTTTTGACTTTCATTCCCGGATTTATCTTGAGCAGTTACAGCATAATAATACCTTTTATTTTTTCCAATTATGACATCATTATACGTGCTTCCTTTAATTATTCGAAGGTCTAATAACTTGTATTCATCCTCTCCTTCTTCTTTTCTCCAAACCCTGTAGCCAGCTAAATCCTCCTCCTGATTGGCATCCCAACTCAAGGCTATGAAATTTTCTCCAGCGACAGCCAGTAACCCATTTGGTTGAGAAGGAGGAAATATATCCTCCGCCAAAACCTCTATCGTCTCAGAGTCATTACTCTCCAAATAGGGGGAGGAATCTGTTAAAGAAGTCCTTATAAAATAAAAATAATTCCTTCCAAAAAGAAATTGCTTATCCTCGTATTTTTCTTCTTTTATCAACTTAGTATTTAGCCGTATTGGTATTCCTTCACCCTCTTTCCTGTAAATACTATAACCCTCCAGCTCAGGAGGCAAGGATTGATCTATATTCCCTTCAGGAGAATCCCATCGGATTTCTATCCTGTCTTCAAAAATAGAAGCACGGATATTTATTGGAGGGAGAGAAAGAATTTTAGGTTTTACATATATCAACTCTGAAAATGCTGATTTCTTTTTTCTCCTGTCTTTTATTCTTAAGCTGAAAATTAATCTCTTCGAAACAAACTCTTCAGGTGCTAAACAATAATAATAATTAAATTCACCATGGAATTTAGCCTTCTGATACTCAGGAAATTTTTCATTTTTTATGGAAAGAATAAGTTCAGCAATCTCCTCAAATTCCTCTAACTTGACAGGCATTTCTTTTTTAGAAGAGTCCTCATCTTCTTTAAGCAGCCAAATTTCCACATTTTCAATTTCAGACATAGGACTCCCATCTGAATAAGTTGGGGGATTTTTCCATGTCAGGATGATCTTATCCCCTTTCTGGATTGCATTAACAGCTTCAATTTTTCCCGGTATCTTTATAAGAGGCGCCAGAATAGGACCTTTTTTCCCACAAAAAATACAGAAAAATACAAGAATCAAAATTATAAGGAGACAAAAGAATCTTTTCATCAAAGAATGAAGCGGCTGAGATTCTGGTCTTCTACAATATCTTTAATCTGTTTCTCCACATAAGTCTTATCGATTAAAATTTTCTTCTTTTTCATCTCAGGAGCATCAAAAGATATCTCTTCCATCACTTTTTCCATAACCGTATGAAGCCGGCGGGCTCCGATATTCTCGTTTATTTCATTCACCTTTTCTGCGATTTCTGCAACTTCATCAACCGCATCTTCAGTAAATTCGACATGAATTCCTTCTGTCTCTAAAAGAGCTTTGTATTGCTTGATCAAAGCATTTTCCGGTTCCGTCAATATTTTCACAAAATCTTTCTTGTCCAGGGATGTGAGCTCTACTCTGATCGGGAACCTTCCTTGAAGTTCCGGAATCAAGTCAGAAGGTTTGGAAACATGAAAGGCCCCGGCACCGATAAAAAGAATATGATCTGTCTTCACCAAGCCAAACCGAGTGTTAACAGTAGTCCCTTCGATTATGGGAAGCAGATCTCTCTGGACTCCCTCACGGCTGACTTCCGGGCCATGTCCTGTTTCACGGCCGGATATTTTGTCAACCTCGTCTAAAAATATGATTCCTGAATGTTCGACTTTCTCTACAGCCAAGCTGTTCACCTGGTCCATATCCAGCAGTCTTTTCTGTTCTTCTTCTAACAGGTATCCTCGGGCTTCCTTTATTTTTACTTTCCTTCTTTTGGATTTTCCCCCTCCTAACCCAGGGATAATTTCCTGAATGTGTATTCCAATTTCTTCAATACCCGAATTGGAAAAAATTTCAAAAGGAGAGGACATTTTTTCCTTGATTTCTATCTCTATTATTCTTTCTTCCAAGAGCCCTCCTCTTAACTGCCGTCTCAGTTTCTCTCTTGTATCATGGAATTTACCAACTTCATCCTGTTCTACAGTATTCGCTGTTCTTTTCAACGGAGGAAGTAAAACATCAAGTATCCTCTCTTCAACGTTTCTTTCAGTTTTTCCCCTGATTTCCTCTATCTTTTCCAGCTTAACCATTTCCACAGACATTCGAACCAAATCCCTTATCATTGACTCAACATCCCGGCCAACATATCCGATTTCAGTAAACTTGCTTGCCTCTATCTTTAGAAATGGGGAGAATGTCAGTTTGGCAAGCCTTCGTGAGATTTCGGTCTTGCCAACTCCGGTAGGACCAATCATCAAGATATTCTTAGGCGCAATTTCATCACCAAGTTCAGGGGGGAGTTTTCTCCTGCGATATCTGTTTCGAAGCGCTATTGCTACTGCCTTTTTTGCTGCTTGCTGGCCAATTATAAATTTATCCAGCTCGGTTACTATCTCACGAGGAGTAAGCTCTTTATCCATAAGTTCCATAACAGGTTCCTTAAAAGATTGAGGAAGAATTATAGGCATTTAGAGCTCCCCAACTGTAATTTGATCATTCGTATAAATGCAGATACCGGAACTTATTTTTAAGGCTTCCATGGCAAGCTCTTTGGCAGATAAATCCGTATGTTTTATGAGAGCACGAGCAGCCGCAAGAGCGTAAGCCCCTCCTGAGCCGATGGCAATTATTCCATCATCAGGTTCCACTACATCACCGGTCCCTGAAAGCAGAAAAGAGTTGCTTTCATCAGAAACAATTAGCAGTGCTTCCAGTCTTCGAAGCGCTTTGTCTAAGCGCCAGTCCTTAGCAAGTTCAATAGCTGCTCGGGGAAGATTCCCGTGGTATTCTTCCAGTTTTGCTTCAAATCTGGTAAAAAGGGCAAATGCATCAGAAGTGGCCCCCGAAAATCCGGCTATCACTTTTCCCTTGTAAAGAGTCCTTATTTTACGGGCTTTCTGCTTTAAAACTGTATTGCCGAGAGTCACCTGACCATCACCAGCAATAGCTACTTTGCCTTTATGGCGCACACAAATAATCGTTGTTGCCTTTATCATCAAATCACCAAGCTATAATAATAATTAATGCAAATAAATAAGTAAAGTACAAGTTTAAAGACTGAAGCAATTTTTATGAATAATCCAGGCTAATGAATTCATTGCAAAGCATAAATACAATCTGTAAAATTAGAATTAATACACAGTGTTAGATAATAGCATAATGAATCAGGGAGGACATTTCATGAAAAACATAATTATATCAGGGCTTGTTATTCTGATATTGGTACCTGTTTCATTCAGCCAGGATCTTACTGGAGAAGATATCATCCAGAAAGTTAACGAACTGATCAATGTACAGACAAGTTACGGAAAGGCAAAGATGATCATTATAACAAGCTCCGGGAGCAAACGCACATTCATCTATGAGTCCTGGAGTAAAAATAAAGGCGAGAAAAATCTCGTGCGATATCTAGAACCAACACGCGTGAAAGGGCAGGCAATACTGATGTTGAATCATTCCGATGACATCTGGATGTACTTTCCACGCACTCAGCGAGTCCGAAAGCTTGCCACTCACGCAAAAAAGCAAAAAATGCAGGGAAGCGACTTTTCATACGAAGACATGGGGAGCGGAGATGAGTTTATTAATGATTTCAGCCCAAAAAGACTCAAAGACGAAAAAATGGAAAGACATAACTGCTTCAAACTTGAACTCACTCGCAAGCCGGACAGCAACATTTCTTATTCGAGATTGATTATGTGGGTAATAAAAGAAAATTTTTATCCGGTTGTAATCGATTACTATGAGGAACACAATCCTTCCTCTCAGGAGAAAAGACTGGTACAAAGCGATATCCGGATAATTGATGACATCCCTACCGCTATGAAAATGGTAATGTACAATGAAAACGACAACACCCAAACAGAAATGTATCTTCTCGAAGTAAAATACAACATCACACTGGAAGATAGCATGTTTACAGAAAGAGAGTTAAAAAAATGAAAAGATTTATATATTTAATGATATTTCTGATTTGCTTCTTGCCGTTTCTTAATGCTCAAGATAAACTTGAAATATTTGGATATTTTGAGTCCCAGGCATTAGCATCAAAAATCAAAAACAACTTCTACCAGCTTTATACAAATAAACTTAGAGTGGACTTAAAATCTCAGATCTCAAAAAATATTACATTCGCAGCCAATTTTGATTACATAACCTATCACGGAAAAACCCAATGGGATATCCTGGAATTTCTATCCAGCAATATTACTTCTAAAATCCCTCAAGGCATGGAATCATTTTATGTAATTCCATTTTCTAACCGCCATTTTCTTGACAACGCCTATATCAAGATGAGGTTTAAATATTTTGACCTGATTGTTGGTAAGCAACAAATTTCTCTCGGCACCGGTTACGTCTGGAACCCGACCGATGTGTTCAATATCAAGGACATGCTTGACCCTACTTATGAGATACCAGGGCACAATGCCATGAGAATAATTGTGCCGCTGGGAGCAGCTTCCTCAATTACAGCACTCTATTCTCCAGGTGATAATTGGAAAGATTCTGCAAAAATGATTCAGTTTGAGGGGCGAATTTCCCATTTCGATTATTCTCTGATCGCGATCGAAAAGATCTGGAGATTTCATGATTATACACAATTCGATTATGAAATATTGAATTTTTCTGAAGTTTCCGAGAAAAGACAGCTCTTAGGAGGAAGCATGGCAGGGGAATTCTTAGGACTGGGGATTTGGGCTGAATATGGCTACAATAAAATGGAAAAATCCAAAGACTTTTACGAACTCGTTGTTGGTTTGGACTACACCTTCGACTTCAAGACCTACATTCTGCTTGAATATTACAGGAATACATTTGGCAAATCCAATTATGAAGATTATGACCTTAATGATTGGATGCGGTTGTTTACAGCCGAACAAAAAGCCATTTCCCGCGACCAGATATATACTCTCATCCAGCACCCTGCAACAGATCTCATGACTATCGGGCTTTCAAGTTTCATTAGCATTTCAGATTCCAGTTTTGCTTTAGCTCCGGTTTTGAATTACAGTTTATCGGATAATGCAGAGATTATAGCATATCTGAATTTCAGCTTTGGCAGAGAGGGAAAGATTTCCGGTAAAAACATGGGAAATGGAGGCATGATCAGGCTTCGTATTTATTTCTGATGAATGACGGAAAAGGAGAGAGCAGATGAGAGAAAAAACCCGGCAACGAGTTTCAATTCTCCCTTATTCCTTTGCATTTTAGATCTGATTTCCATACAGTTTGAGAAAATTTTTCCATTAATTTTATATGAAATTTACTTGACATTTAATTATTCTTAGCTTATTATATAAGTATTAAAAATATTAACTTATGTAATTAGTTTAAGGGGAGAAGATATATGATTCCATCATGGCTTGAAAAGAGGCACAAGGTTTTATGGGAATCTTTCAATGATTCTACTTTCCGCTTTAAAGATGCCGCTGCAACTCTAAAAGAAAAAATGCATGACAGTGAAAAGCTGATCAATGTTTTTCTTTCAGAACTGAGGAAAAAAGGCTGGCTCGAGACTAAATTTGATCCTGATGATGCTAGGAAGAGGATATATAAATTAAGAAGCTGGGAAGATATTATCACAGAAACTCTTTCGATTGACAAAAAAAAGCTTACACGTTCGGATCTTGAAGGGCTACTTAAAGGTGCTGCAGACCTTATACGAACAAGAGTCGATTACAGTTTTATCCTCGTACTTCTCTTTTACAAAAGGATAAGCGATAAATGGGAGATGGAATACCAGGATGCTTATGGTGAAGCTATTTCGGATGGATTGAATGAAAAAGAGTCTGCTGAAGAAGCAAAAAACGCCATTTATCATGACTTTGATATTTCAGAAGAACTGCTCTGGGGAAACATCCGGAAAGAACCGGCAAGAATACCTGAAAACTTCTCCAAAGCAATGAAGACAATGGCCGAGCGGAATCCGGAGCTTAAAGATGTCTTTGAAAACGTGGATTTTGTCCAGTTCACAACCAACAGAGAGAATGCAGAGATATTAAGGCAGCTTATTGAACTTTTCAGTGCCAAATCCCTTCATTATGTCTCGCCAGACCTGCTTGGTGATGCCTACGAGTGGATTTTAAAATATTTTGCTCCTCAAAAAGCCAAAGAAGGAGAGGTTTACACTCCAAGAGAAGTCATCAAGCTCCTTGTAAAAATCCTCAATCCAGAACCTAATGAAAGCGTCTATGACCCTGCTTGCGGCTCTGGAGGAATGCTCATAGCTTCCTACCAGCATATTGAAAACGAGAACGGCAGCACTGAAGCAGAAAAGCTCTTTCTTTTCGGCCAGGAGGCCAACCACAAAACACTGGCTTTGTCAAAGATGAACCTTTACATCCATGACATCAGGAATGCACAATTAGCTCTCGGGGATACACTCCTCTATCCCAAATTTAAAGATGCAGAAAAATTGAAAAGATTTGATGTTGTCATAGCCAATCCTCCCTGGAATCAGGATGGCTACGATGAGGAAATACTGAAGAAAGGAGAGTTTTGGAGAGAAAGATTCAGCTTTGGGTTCACTCCAAGGCAGTCTGCAGATTGGGCCTGGATTGAACACATGTTGGGTTCTGCCAAAGAAGAAAACGGAAGGATTGGCATTGTCATAGATAACGGCTGTCTCTTCAGAGGAGGAAGAGAAAAGGCTATAAGGACTGGAGTTGTAAATAGCGACCTGGTGGAAGCCATTCTTCTTCTTCCAGAAAAGCTTTTTTATAACACCGGAGCACCTGGGGCCGTATTGATTCTCAATCACAATAAACCCAAAGAAAGAAAAGGAAAAGTTCTCTTTATCAATGCCACCAAAGAATTCCAGCAGCACCCCGAAGTCCGAAAGCTCAAACAACTTGGAGAGAAACATATAAAAAAAATAGTAAACGCTTACAGAGAGTTCAAGGAAGAGGATGGATTCTCTAAAGCCATAGATTTGGAGAAGATAAAAGAGAATGACTACAACCTTAATGTTACGCTTTATGTCTTTCCGGAAGAAGAAGTTGAGGATATCGATGTGACCAAGGAATGGGAAGAACTGCGCCAGATTGAAGAAGAATCCCTGGTAATTGAAGAAAAGATTGAAGGTTACCTCAAAGAACTGAGGGAAAAGAATAATGTATAACCCAAATTTTCTTTACACGAATAAGATTGTTAAAAACCTCACGCTTACCGCCGAAGCAAGAACGATTATCCTGAATTCGACCCTTATTCCCAAATGGGAGATTTCTCTAAGAAAAGAAGCTCTTATCAGAAGCGCTCATTCATCCACATCTATTGAGGGGAATCCGCTTTCTCTTGAAGAAGTCAGCGCTCTGGCAAAAGGCCGGGACATCATGGCAAGGAGGAAAGATAAACAGGAAGTTCTCAACTATCTTGAGGCATTGGAAAGAATTCTTGAATTAGCTAAAAGAACTCCCTTTACACCAAGAGACCTGCTGGAGGTTCATAAAATAGCAACAAAAGAGACTCTGGAGAATCCAAAAGATGAAGGAATATTTCGTGACCGTCAGGTATTTGTTGGAAACAGAATCACTGGAGAGGTTGTTTTTATGCCTCCTCCAACAGAACAAGTTTCTGAATTGATTAATGAGTTCTTCGATTGGTTCAATTCCCCAGGTGCAGATGAACTTGATCCTGTAATCCACGCCGGAATAACGCATTATGAACTCGTGAGGATTCATGCTTTTGTCGATGGAAATGGAAGGACTGCAAGAATCATGGCTTCTCTGGTCTTTTATGAGAGAGGTTTCGATGTCAAAAGGTTCTTTGCTCTGGATGACTATTATGATAATGATAGGCGCGCCTATTATGCAGCATTAAAAAGCGTAGATCAGAAGACACTCGATTTAACTGGATGGCTGGAGTACTTTACAGAAGGCATTGCTGTCAGCATTAAGGACGTAAAGAATAAAGTCATTGGCTTAAGCAAGGATATTAAGGTATTAAAAGAAAAAGGCCAGATAGCCCTTACGGAGAGACAGATGAAGATTGTGGAGAAAATAATTCAAAACGACAGAATCGCTATAAACGAAGTTGTCAAGGAATTTGGAGTATCGAGACAGATGGCGTTGAAAGAAATGAACAAATTAGTAAATCTCAGTGTCATTCGACTCAGAGGAAAAGGGCGTGGGGCATACTATGAATTGGTTTAATAACGGTTGTCATTTTGGTTGTCGATTGGGTTGTCGTTTATGCCGCCAGCTTTTTATGTCAGAGGGCAATTTTATTAAGCGAAAACTATAATGATTGTATATTTGGATGAATCTTATGACCAACCCGATAAAAGATTTCTATTATTAGGCTTACTCTTTTCACCATCTAAGGAATTGCACCGTGCACTCACAGAAATACATAAACGAAAACGATGTCTCGATAAGCACAAAAATATAGTTGAAACGAAATATAATAATTGCTTTAGTAGTCATAATTATGATGTATGTAAAGATTTTATCGATGCATTTTTAATATCTGATTCGTGGTTCTGTGCTGTTGCCGTTGACTCGGAAACAACGACTTTCAATCTTAGTTATTTTGGAAAGCCACATGAGCCAGATTCAATTAAGAAAGCAAGAGTATATAAAAAATTTACTGAGTTGCTCATATCAAGTAATACCAGAAGAATAAAAAATGCAGTTCTATTAGTTGATGAAGTAACTCGCTGTAACCATGACCGCTTCTTAGAGCTGATAAGAGAATCTTTTTGTATTCCTGGTGAAGATCACAGCGCTAATAGAGAATTTCCAATTTTTAGACATATCGGATCGATCAAATCTGATACACCTGAAAATATACGCTTATGCATCTGTGACTTGTTATTAGGATGTATATTAAACAACAATCTCCCTACCCACAATAAATGGAAAAATCAACTGAGAAAATATTTGATAACCAGATTAGAATTAAAAGATTTATTAGAGCCCACATGGACAAAAAAAGGAATAAATAAATCGTTAAGTAGAAAATTCAGGATATGGTATTGGAAACCGTATAGAAAAAAAGCTCAGGTTCGGGGCCCTCAATGATAATCGGCAACCGATATCTCCGGCTCAGACCTAAGCATATTTCATATTAATGATTATTTTTGTTTTGTCAAGTTTTAATTGGCTCTATGAAAAAAACTGTGAAATTAGAGGGATATGAAAGAGAACAGTAAAAATTTTAAGCTCACTAAGATAGAAATGATACCAAAGGAGTGGGAGATTGTAGGATTAGGAAATATTGTTGAAGTCTATGATAGTAAAAGGATTCCGCTTAGTAAAATGGAAAGACGCGAAATAAAAGGAATTTACCCTTATTGCGGTGCAAATGGAATCATTGATTATATTAACGATTATATTTTTGACGGAGAATTTGTTTTGTTAGCGGAAGATGGTGGTTCTTATAATAAATTTGGAAAAACTGCTTATTTAATGAGTGGAAAATTTTGGGTCAACAATCATGCACATATTTTGAATGCAAGAAAAGGCACAACTACCAATTTATTTCTATTAAATGTTCTAAATTTCTTTGATTTAAATCCATATATTGTCGGATCAACACGAACTAAAATGAATCAAGAACAAATGAGAAGGATTAAACTCCCCCTCCCCCCTCTTCCAGAACAACAAAAAATTGCTGAGATTCTTTCGACTGTTGATAAGGCGATTGAGAAAGTTGACGAAGCTATTAAAAAGACTCAAAAATTGAAAAAGGGAATTATGCAGGAGCTGCTAAACAAAGGCATCGGGCACAAGGAGTTTAATGATTCGGAGATTGGGAGGATACCGAAGGAGTGGGGAGTTTATAAGTTGGGTGATATTTCAATTGAAGTACATAGATACCCCACATATTACAATATTAATTATGTTACTGAAGGTGTAAGAGAAATTAGAGGACAACTTATAAAAAAGAGCGGGGCATTAGAAACTGATTTAGCAAAGTACCGTTGCATTTCCCAAGAAACATCAAGAAGATTCCCAAGAACTATTGTAAAGAAAGGCGATTTTGTTATGTCAGTTAGAGGCACTATGGGGAAAATTGCAATCATACCAGACATATTCGAAGGTTCTAATATAACAGCAAATTTAATGAGAATTTCACTTAATCAAATTAAATGCTACTCAAATTTTTATAAATATGTATTTCTGTCAGCTAAATTCCAAGAAGAACTTAATTTACTTTCTTCTCAAACAACTATTAAGACAATTCAAGCACCAAAATTAAAATCAATTAAACTCCCCCTTCCTCCCATTACCGAACAACAAAAAATCGCTGAGATCTTGAGTACTGTGGACAGCAGGTTGGAAATTTTAAGGAAAAGAAAAGGAAAACTTGAAAGGATAAAAAAAGGGTTAATGAATGACCTCCTTACAGGGAGAAAAAGAGTTAAACTGGATGCTTAAAATGGGATTTACAGAAAAGCGGCTTATAGAAGATTACATCATCCAGAAACTTACAGAAAAAAACTGGAAGTTTGTCCCTGCCGATGAACTCGAAAGAGAAACTCTCGAGGAACCCCTTCTTATTCCTAACTTAGTGCGGGCTTTAAAGGGAATCAACCGTGACACTAGTATCGGAGACGAAGAGATCAATAAAGTTATCAACGAGTTGAAGCTCGCATCTTCAGGCATCGAAGGGGCCAAAAAAATTTTAAACTTCTACAAGTTTGGCGTTCCTGTGAAATTTGAAAAAGAGAAGATCGTAGAGTCAATTCAGCTCTTTAACTTTAAGAACGTTAAAAATAACGAGTTCATAGTCACAAGGCAGGCCTCCTATCAGGGAAGAGAAAGGATCAGAACAGATATTGTCCTATATATTAACGGTATCCCTGTGGTCAATGTGGAGTGTAAAAACCCTGCGAACATATCCGAGAGCTGGCTGAATGCTTACAATCAGATAAAAGACTACGAAAGACTCGTTCCGGAACTCTACAAGTATATACAGCTAGGAGTTGCAGCAGAAAGCGGATCCAGGTATTTTCCCATGGTTCCCTGGCAGAAAGAGACAAAAATACATGAATGGAGAGAGGAAGGCAGAGACTCGATCGATTCTCAGATTGAAATGCTTTCACCGGAGATTCTCCTCGATATCATCAAGAACTTCCTGTTTTTCAGGGTTGAATTCGGAAACGCCACAAAGGTCGTTACCAGGTACATGCAGTACAGGGCAGCAAACAAGATGGTTAACAGAGTCATCAGGAATTTAAAAGGAGAAGAAGATAAAGACAAGGGACTCATCTGGCACTGGCAGGGAAGCGGCAAGACTCTGATCATGATATTTGCGGCGAATAAGCTTTACTATCTAAGCCATCTTGAGAATCCTACAATATTTTTCATTGTGGACAGGATTGAACTCGAGGACCAGCTCTATAACGAATTTTACTCATTGGATCTTGTTAAGCCTGAAATAATCGGGTCCATAAAAGAGCTTAAAAAGCTTCTCAGGTTCGATGATTATAGAAGCAAGAGAGGTGTGTTTATCATCTTAATCCATAAGTTTAGGCCTGAAGAGCTCAAAGAGCTTCAGGAAGAAATTGAGATAGTATCGAAACATAAAGAAACCATCATGAACAGGAAAAACATCATCGCCTTCATCGACGAAGGCCATCGAACCCAGTACGGCCTGCTTGCGGCTCAGATGAAGGCTATACTCAAAAGTGCATTCTTCTTTGCTCTAACCGGCACTCCAATAGCAAAGAGAGGAAGAGATACTTATGTCGAGTTCAGCTATCCTCCTGAAGAGCCTTATCTTGACAGGTACTTTATCACGGATTCCATAAGGGATAATTTCACGGTAAAAATCGTTTATCAGCCCAGACTTGAAAAAGAAGTTCATTTAAAAAAAGATTTATTAGAAGCTTTCCTTGAATCAGAATTTGAAGAGCTGCCCGAGGAAATAAGGGAAACCATTGAAGCTCATGTGAAAAAAAGACTTAATGCTATTAAACTTGTACTCGAAAATCCAAGGAGGATTAAAGTGATTGCCGAGGATGTTGCCCTGCACTTCAAGGAAAACATCGACGGCAAATTCAAGGCCTTGGTAGTGGCCGGAAGCAGGAAGGCCTGCGTTAATTACAAACGTGAATTAGATAAGCATTTGCCTGCAAAATATTCTGAAGTCGTCCTGAGCTACATGCAAGATGACAGAAGGAAAAGGAAATTGATTCACCAATATATAGCTGAAACCAGAGCAAGATACGGAGGTCTAAATTATGAGGATATCCGGAAAGACTTCATCGAGAAGTTCAAAGAGGAGGAGTATCCAAAAATATTGATTGTAACGGAAATGCTTCTTACAGGCTTCGACGTACCGGTACTTCAAATCATGTATCTGGATAAACCTCTAAAAGAGCACAGACTCCTTCAGGCTGTGGCAAGGACAAATAGACCCTATAAAGATTTAAAAGAAGCGGGAATAATCATCGATTATGTCGGAGTTCTTAAAGAATTCAAGAAGGCCTTGGAAATGTACAGTGAAGCAGATATCCAGGATGTGCTCCTCGATTATGGAAAGCTCGAAGAGGAATTTTGTGCTCTGATTAACGAAAATTTTAAGATATTTCAAGGAATCCAAAAAAATTACAATAGAGAAACACTACTTCAGGCGATTGAGGTTCTAACTGCAGAAGAAAGAAAAGGAAAAGATTTCCAGGTAAATTATAAGAATTTAAGAAAGATTTTTGAGCTCCTCGGCCCTATAGAACTAAAACTCGAATATTTTGAGGATTACAAGTGGCTCTCTGCAATTTACACCTACTACATGAAAACAGTCATACAAAAGCCCTTTGATGAGGCATATGTTCAGAAGTATTACGATAAAACCATAAGATTTGTTCACAAATCCACAGAAATCGAGAATTTGGAGAAAGAACTTCCGGTTATTGTTTTTGATGATAAGTATCTTGAAACTCTAGAAGAGAAAGTTAAAAGCAGGGAGGAAAAGGCCGCCAATATTCTTTTTACATTAAACAGATTGGTTCTTGTCGAGAGGAATAGAAACCCAGTTTACGAGTCATTAGTGGAGAAAGTGGAAAGGCTCCTGGAGTTATGGAAGGAGAAGACAAGGGATTATTCATTGATATACACAAAGGGAGTGGAAACTTTAAATGAGATGAACAATCTCTTTTCGAGACAAAGGACTCTCAGCTTTTCAGATGTTGAATATTCCATGCTTCTAGAGCTCGAGAAGAGTTTAAGCAAAGAAGAAGACTTTATAACGTTAGTCCGGGATTTTTCAAAGGAACTTGAAAAACACATGTTTTCGGGATGGCTGTATCAAACCACTGTAAAAAAAGAAGTAGAAAGAGAAGTCAGAAGATTTGTGAGGGGCATAAAAAGAAAATATGCCCTTTCTTTTGACGAAATGAATACTTTACATAAAAAACTTACAGAATGTGTAGAAAATTATGGAACTCAATAAAATCCCTCATGAGGTTTCCTACAGAAATGTTAAGTACCCGCGAGTAGAGTTAAAAACAGGGAAACTTCTCCTTGTCCTTCCTTTTGGATTTGATCCTGAGATCGTCTTGAGGAAACACAAGCGATGGATATGTAAAAAAATTGAATTCATAGAAAATTGCCTAAAAGAGGCTGAAAATAAGGAGATAGCGGAGAGAAAGGAAAAAGAATTTAGAGAGATTATTCATTCTTTGGTTGAAAGGATTTCTGAAGAGATGGGAGAAAAGTTGAATAAGATATATTTCAGGACTATGAGGACAAAATGGGCAAGCTGCAGTACAAAAAAGAACTTGACCGTAAACAAACTTATGAAATTTTTACCCGAACATCTACTTTATTACATAATTTTTCACGAGATTGCCCATCTTAAACAGAAAAGACACAACGAAAGATTTTGGGGAATAATAGAGAAAAAATTTGATGACTATAAGGTTCTGGAAAGGGAACTCTTTATCTACTGGTTTTGCGTTGCTTGACTTGTTCTTCGGCAAAGGCATCTTTAAGGAGTTTACTCTGACGGTTAAAAGCCAGCCGCGGACTCCTTGTCTCCTTCATCAGAGATATTTCTTGTGTTAGAAGACGGGCTACATACATCGTATAAGTGGCAGATCTGCGGGATTCTCTTTTGAAAAGCGGGTGATCTCGGTTTATATAGACAACATTTCCCTCCGAAAAACATTCAGGCCCTGACTCCCCGAAGAAGTCGAGGCAGACGGATACGCTGCTGTTACCCATCCTCATCCTTCTTACGATTGCGTTTGGAGTGATTTTTTTTACAAGCGGATGGCGTCTTTTTTTTGTCTTTGTTTTCTGTTTTCTCTCTTCTTTTTTCGGTTCTATCTTAGATTTGTCTTCTCCTTTTTTATTTCCGTGTTCAGTTACTGCTCCTCCTCCGATTCCTCCATTTTCACCATAAGGAATTGGCCCGAAGGGAGATAAATCCGGGTTTTGGGCTAACGCTTTATGGATTCTCTGCAGGGCCTCTTTTACGGCCCGGCCAGCCTTCCGGTCAGCCCTTCGGTCTGCTTCTTTCCCCAAACTCTTCTTGATGATGGCTACGACCTTACCTATGATTTTGAGAAATTCCTGATATTCGTCTGAGTCCGTTACAAAATTTGACCGATCGCTGGTTATAGGGAGAAAATCTGCATTGATTTCTCCCTTTATTCTGGATACAACCTTTCCCCAAGTTTCCATCCCAAAAAGGTCTTTTTTTACCGTTGCTCCCTTTACTTTAACATCAATTCCCAAATCCTTAACTGAGGCCATGGAAGTCGGGGTTATGACAATCTCTCCTGATACGAGCCCGTATTTACACCCTTCCATGAAGGGAATACTCTGGCCTACAAGGCTTCTTGGAAAAAGGCGGCGGTTGTTCAGATAAACAGTAAAGTCAGGGGCTTTAAGGGGGACACCTTCCATTAATTTTTTTTCGGCCTCTTCGAGATCAAATGTCTTAGAAAGATTGGAAAGAACAACGGTAGTCCCATCTCCTCTTTTAAGGTCAGGCTCGAGTATTTCTAATGGAAGATACCATGTATCCTTTTCCTCTTTCCAGGCTTTTTTGTCGAAAATCACTCGGGCGGAAAAATCTTTATCCTGCGTAATGACTTCAAAACGTGACGCAGCGGAAAGAGAAGCGAATTTTCCTATGCCAAACTGCCCGATTCTCGCTCTGCCCAGTTTTGGAGAGCGGGAGTGGATGAGTTTTTCATCTGAACCGATGTTGAAATACTGCTTTAATCCCTCAATGTTCATACCCGAACCATTATCCTTGATCTCAATCTTTTCAGGCGTAATTTCTATATAGACTTTTGTTGCATCAGCATCATAGGCATTGTTTACAAGCTCTCTGATGAGTTCAACGCTTTCTGTGTAGAGACGTTCACCAATTGAAACAATATGTCTTTTATCGACGGTTACTTTTAATTCTTTCTTTTCTTTTATTTCCATTTTTACATTATTAATCATGATTATTGAAACTTATTCCTCCGGAGCATATCTGGCTTAATACTACTTCATAAATTGTCCTTAAAATAAAAAACCCGGCAACGACCTACTCTCCCACTCTGTCCCCAGAGCAGTACCATCGGCACTCAAGAGCTTAACTTCCGTGTTCGGAATGGGAACGGGTGTGTCCTCTCCGTTATGGTTGCCGGGAAATAATCTGATCTAAATAAGCCTTAATATATCTTCCTGATAAGCATGACATTTTTTTGCCCTGAATAAACTTTACGGTCAAGCCTCACGGTCTATTAGTACTGGTTAGCTCAATCCGTTACCGGACTTACACACCCAGCCTATCAACCTTGTAGTCTACAAGGGACCTTTAGCCCGATTACTCGGGAAGGGAAATCTAATCTTGGGGCGAGCTTCCCGCTTATATGCTTTCAGCGGTTATCTCAACCAAACGTAGCTACCCAGCTATGCCCCTGGCGGGACAACTGGTACACTATAGGTTTGTCCATTCCGGTCCTTTCGTACTAGGAACAGACCCCCTCAAATTTCCTACGCCTACCGTGGATAGGGACCGAACTGTCTCGCGACGTTCTAAACCCAGCTCACGTACCGCTTTAATGGGCGAACAGCCCAACCCTTGGGACCGGCTTCAGCCCCAGGATGCGATGAGCCGACATCGAGGTGCCAAACAGGGCCGTCGATATGAGCTCTTGGGCCCTATTAGCCTGTTATCCCCGGCGTACCTTTTATCCGTTGAGCGACGGCCCTTCCATACGGGACCGCCGGATCACTAAGCCCTAGTTTCCTACCTGCTCGACTTGTCAGTCTCGCAGTCAAGCTCCCTTATGCCTTTGCACTCTTCAGCTGATTTCCAAACAGCTTGAGGGAACCTTAGGGCGCCTCCGTTACATTTTGGGAGGCGACCGCCCCAGTCAAACTACCCACTTAACACTGTCC
>Ga0268276_1000461_pt1:27500-48704 | contig 48704 bp, 30 predicted proteins | sample saktaG_4_FD_190145 | JGI IMG/M metagenome (GOLD analysis project Ga0268276, IMG submission 190145) | Saline water microbial communities from Sakinaw Lake, British Columbia, Canada - sak_2010_1_5_45m | ecosystem: Environmental > Aquatic > Non-marine Saline and Alkaline > Saline ...
AAAGAAATCAGCCGGGTTGTAAAATTACTTGAAAAAGGAGAGTGGATCACTGATGGACTTTGGGGTGCTTATGAGCAATGGGCACCTGGGGATGCCGGGCAGAAAAAAAAGGGGAGGAAAAAGCCCTGGAGGCCGAACCGAACAATGATCGATGATATAACTCCTGATAACCCGTGTTTTATCTGCCGCTACGATTCAAGAGAGTGGCTGGCAAATACAGCAGCCCTTAAAACTGCTGGTCTCGACAGGATTGCAATGAACGGTATGATCATTGGAAAAAATGGCAGCGCAACCGGACTCGTATTCCGTCCTTCGCCTGCATTCGATAAACTTATAAAAACAAAGAAGCCAAAGTCCCACAAAAGAATTCTGAATGAGAATCGTGCTGCACTTAAAGCCCTCCGCGAGTCGGGGATTGTTGAAATTCATGATATTGAAACCCCATCCCAGACTGAGCGTTTCATTGAACTTCAGGAGAACGGAGAACTAACCTGTCGCGTCTGGCTGCGTCCTGATCTTTCTCGTGCGGCTGAACTTAGAGATAAAGGCTTCACAATGGGGCTACATCCAAAATCAAAAGTAAAGAACATGTGGCTGCGCTACGGGGCATTAAAGGGCTACATCGACGGAATCATGGGAACACACGGTGCCCTCTTTTTTGAGCCCTATAATGACCAGCCTGGAAACTACGGTCATTGGCGACGTCACACATCTGATGACCCCAAATTTCAGGTTCGCAACATGGAAAAGATGTACAACCTTATCAAAATTGGGCTGGAGGCCGGCTTTGCTCCCAATGTCCATGCCATCGGGACAAGAGAAGTAGCAGAAATGCTAGACCTTTACGAAAAGCTCAAAAATGAAGGCACAGATTTAAAGGGTTTCCGGGTTATCCATGCACAGGTAATCAGACCTCAAGATTTTGCAAGATTTAATGCATTAAACGTGATTGCAGAGGTCAATCCTTATCATCTTTCTGATGACATGAGATGGATGGAGGAAAGAATCGGCCATGAACGATGCAAAGGCACATATGCTTTCAAGTCTCTTTTGGATAATGGTGCAAGGTTATGCTTCGGTTCTGATTGGCCAGGAACAAGTGTTGCTCTCTACCATATGCATCCTAAATATCTAATTTATGCTGCTGTGGCACGGAAGACTCTTAAAGGCACTCCCGAAGAAGGCTGGTTTCCAGAGCAGTGTATATCTGTAGAAGAAGCTATCAAGGCTTACACAATCAACAACGCATTTGCGGCTTTTGAAGACGATCTCCGCGGCTCTTTAGAAGAAGGAAAACTTGCTGACATCACTGTGTTTGATAGAAAAATGCTCGAAATTCCGAAAGAAGAAATATTAAAAGTAGAAGTTGAGTATACAATTATTGACGGGAAGATAGTTTTTGAAAAAAAATAACCTCTATTTAATCTGAACAACCTTTATTCTTCCTGAAATAGCAAGAGTTATTTTATATTCCCCGCCCGAATTCGAGATAATTATAGTAGCCAAATTAGAAACTGTTCCCTTGGGATGAAAAGTTGGACTGTTATTAGCTCGGATTGACACCGCTTCTAGAAAAAAGGTCTGTTCACATATCCATTTATTTTGAATTTCATTGTATTTCTCGACAACATAGCTCGTTGGGCCAAATTTGATTCGGTACTTCACTCCATCAAAAATTGCCTTATACCTGGCATAGTGCATTCGTGAATTAACCTCCCAAACTGCCTTTTTCAGCCGGTACTTTGGGGAAATATTTATAAAAGGCATTGACATTATTCCAACTACAACTGCTAGAACAAACATTGAAGTCAAAACCTCTAAAATTGAAAATCCATTTTTTTTTATTTCTACTTGTATCATTGCAGCCTTAATCTTCCTTCCATTCAATTACCTTCAAAGATGACAGATAAAGAACGGGTTTTACTGTTTCTGGAGCATTTTGAAGAAGGTCTTTTTTCTCCAAAAACCGCTCATCATAAGTAAGTTCAAGCCTATTCCCATTAGAGGTGTAATCCGAAGCATGCAGGCTTCCTAAAAGGTGGACTGTTTTTTTCTCTCCCTGGATATTGAAGCCTTTTCCAGAAGCAGTTAGAGATGCTTGAATTGTTATCTCCTTAGGAGCATTCTCATCAATGACAATTTCCCCATCTCTCGGTCTGCCACCCAAAAAATCCTTTCCTGTAGCAAATATGTTCAGTTGAGAGTTTGAATCTTTAACATAAGGGATTCCTTCTTCCCACTTCAATCCTTGACATATAAGGTGAGAAGAAATATTTACCCTGCCGGATGAAATAATTGTCAAGTTTACACCACGAAGAATACAGGATGCTTTTTCCTCTATGGACAGGACAACTGTACCTGATGAATCTATGACTCCCCCTCCAAGTGAATGGATTTCCCCATTGACAATAACAATTCCTATAGGAACAAGGTCATATACCTTAACTCCAGCAGCTGAAAAGAAAAGTGTTTTTCCCTTGGCCGGACTGAATTTCAAAACCCAAAAGCTTTGTCCGATCTTGAAATATAGGACCTGGAACTCGTCTTCGATAGCCATGGTCATTTCATCCAAATCTCCTTGGACAAAAATCCCGCCAAGGCCCATATCATCTTTGATCAAATAAACACCATCCGGTATAGGTTCTTTCGATATTTCTAACCCAAGGGCTGACCTTAGTTTAGAGGTAGAAAGATCCTGTGGATAAAAAATATTTATTTTTAAGGCTTTGTTTATTTGAGGAACTGCTTCATTTGGAAGAAGGTCCCTAGAAAAATCCGCTTTAGGAAGAATTTTATTCTTTTGGGAAGGAAGAATGTCAATTTTATTTTTTGACAAAAAACTTTTCTTTTGTTCCGTGTCTAATTCTTTATCTATAAGAAGGGGAATTATGGAAAGAGGGAGATTGCCGGTAAAAATATTCATAGAAGCTTCAAGATCGGATCTCTTCCTTTGCTTAAAATTTTTTAACATTCCTTCAGAACAGATATCTACTCTGTATGCTGCACTAAAATGACTGGCTTCTTCTTCAATTTTTTTTAAAGAAAAAACTGTGCTGCTTTCCCATCCCAACTTTTCCCAATTTGAAGCGATAGTAAGTGGAATTTCCGATTCAAGAAGTTTCTCAATTATTCTCATACCTTTATTCACAGCGTCTTCTTTTAGCATTTCTGTTTCTCCCGAAGAAAGAACTGATAAAGAAGTCCTATTTAAGGCTAACTGAACAAGTTGATTGAAACTTTGCTTGATTCCGTTTTCGGAAGCGTAACCCAGAAGCATTGAATTTTTCTTACAGGCAGTCAATCTTATATGAATCTGTGAGTTATAAAGCATACCTAACCCAAGAACAGAAAAAATGAAAAACATAAAAATTGAGATAAGAGTCATACTCCCTTTCTTAAACTCATTCTCCCGCTTTGAGAGCAGAGACCAGGGCAACATTTTCCGGAAAAACAGAAATTTCATATTTTTTCTCCTTGTTTGTCTTCAGGCTGATGCTTAATTTCAAAAGATTCGAAGCTTCATTATAATCGAATCCAAAAAACGCAGTTTCTTCAAGAAGAGGCTGCGCTGAACTGCTATTTACCTTTCTTCTCAAGGTCTGACTGCTTTCGTCAAAAAAAAGTGAAACTCTTTTTATCATGATTACACTGCAGTCTTCCTTTGAATAAGAAAAATCAATCGGTGACGAGAGAACTACGCTGTTCCTGTCAACAAGAGAAACTGCTTTAATCTCTGCTTTTGTTGGGTCAAAAAAGCAGAGCTCCCGGCCTTTTCTGATCTTACTTGTACTTGCTAAGTTTATCCGTATTTGACCTGGTACAAGATCACTTGACAGCATCAGTTGCTTTTCTCTGCTGAGAATAATAAGAGTGCCATTACTCTCACTAATAGCATCAAGCACCCCCAATTCAACAGGGATTATGATCCCCAGGCCACTCTCTGCAATATCTGTTTTCATTTTATCCAGTGCCGCAAAGGCAGCCTCGCTTGCCTCCTGTTCTTCTTTAACTTTTTGAAACTTACCGCGTGTAAATGCATAAAACTCCATAGTGGCAAGGACAACTAAAAGAAATAAAGACATGGTTATTAAATTTTCAATCAGGGAGAAACCGCTGCCTTCCTTATTCTTTATTCCCTCAAATGATTTTCTCATGATATTATGAATTACCCTGCCTCAGAATCATTATTCATCGTATATTCAGAGTTTCTGTTCCGCCTCATCAGAATCCAAGTTTTCCAGATAAAAAAAGAACTAATCTGGTTCCTTTCTGAGGGTAATTTACATGAAAACATCCAATCTCTATTTTTTTCATGTCTGCATCAACATCCTGAATTCTCCATTCTCTGTAAAATAAATTTTCACTGTCGCCTGTCCTAACAAATTCTGACACGGAACCCGCATTTAATTTCTCATCTTCATAAGAAAGAGACTTTAAGTATTCAAGCTTTGCTGAAGCCAATTCCACCGACTTTATGCTGCATTCGCTTCTCTTTTTTACGAGAAGTGAATGGGACATCATTTGAGCTGTCCCTACGATAAGAAAAGTAATTATCGAAGAACAGATAAGAAATTCAATCAGAGTGAAACCATACTGGTTCTTTGCGGAAAAAATTGCCACTATTTCCTCCTTTCGCTTATTTAATGCCTGCATGAGTCGTGCCATTATTGAACTGAAACAAATTCAAGATAAGAACAAAAAAATTACTAAAAGCGCTGTCAACATTCGTAGAATACTCATGTTTAAATCTCACTTAACTGTCAACAATAGTTGACACCAAGACTCCTCCCAATTTCCCATCACCCAAAAAGCAAAATTGAAACTATTTATATATTTGGATATAGTAAAGCAGAGGATGAATAATTATGTTTTCCGGAGGATAAACCATGAAAAAAGCAGTTTTAATTTTAACCATAACTTTAATTCTTCTCTCTGGACTGTTCCTCTTTTCGCAGGAACCTTATAAACTTCCTCCAAAAGAAGTTGTGGATATTGTGAATGCTGCTCCACCTCCTCGCGCAAGCATAAGCCCAACAAAAGACTGCATTATCCTTATAGAATACGAGACTATGCCGTCTATTGTATATATGTCACAGCCGTTGCTCAGAATTGCAGGAACAAGAATTACTCCAAAAAATAACAGCCGCCAGGTTACAACTTTCTATACACGACTCGTAATAAAGGATATTAAAACCGGCTCCGAAAGGCGCGTTTCTCTTCCTGAAGGAGCAAAGTTTGGTTTTCCTTATTGGTCCTATGACGGCAAATGGGCGGCTTTTACACGTTATTTGGATAATGGAATCGAACTTTGGGCATTAGAGCTTAAAACAGGGAAAGCAAAAGCCCTCACAAAAGCTGTTATAAATGCAACTTTGGGCAGGGGCTTCCAATGGCTTCCTGACAACCACCATATCTTATTCCATACCATCCTGGAGAATCGGGGTTCCCCTCCGAAGAAACCCGATGTACCTGTAGGGCCTAATATTCAGGAGACTTCTGGTAAATTCGCAAAAGTCTGGACATACCAAGACCTTTTGAAAGATCCATATGATGAAGCTTTATTTGACTATTATGCAACTTCTCAGCTCTTAAAAATTGATGTTCTTAGCGAACAATCCCAAAAGATCGGGCCTCCAGGGATTTTCCTCACTCCAGACCCCTCACCGAATGGGGACTATCTCCTTGTCCACAAGATAACAAAACCATACTCTTACAGTGTTCCTTACTTCTATTTTACTTACTCGCTGGAAATCTGGGATACAAATGGAGAAATTGTTCATCTCCTGGCCGACCTTCCGCTGGCAGATGCTGTCCCAATGAGAGGCGTTCCAACGGGGCCGAGGGCACTTGAATGGAGAGCACTCCATCCTTCAACCCTCATTTGGATTGAAGCTCTGGATAAAGGGGACCCTGAGTTAAAACTCCCGTACAGGGATAAAATCATGAGCCTTTCTTCTCCTTTCGAGGACAACCCAAGAGAAGTCATGAAAATTCAACACCGCTATTCGGGCATTTCCTGGTTCAAGTCCGCCGGCGAAGCACTCCTCACAGAATATGACTGGAAAAGAAGATGGCGAACTACATATCTTGTTAATGTTGACAGGCCAGGCCAGACCCCTAAAAGAATATTCGACCGCAGCATTCATGACAGATACAATGATCCTGGCTCTCCTGTCTTAACAACAACTCCCAGAGGAGAGATTATAATCCTCCAGGACAAAGACTGGATCTATCTCGCCGGAAGCGGCGCCTCTCCCAAAGGAGACATGCCTTTTCTTGACAGATTAATTTTAAAGACAATGAAGACAAAACGCCTATTCCAATGCGGAGAATCAAGTTACGAGAGATTCATAGATTTCGCAGACAATTCGAGAAAACAAATCATAACAAGCTATGAATCCAAGATAGAACCTCCCAATTATTATTTAATGACTCTGAAAAATAAAAAGAGGAAAACCCTGACAACCTACAAAGACCCGGCTCCTCAGATGACAGGAATGAAAAAACAGCTTATTAAATACGTCAGGAAGGATGGTGTACCTCTCTCCGGAACGCTTTATCTCCCTCCCGACTACAAGGAAGGAGAGCGGATGCCTTTAGTCATCTGGGCTTATCCAATTGAATACAGCAATCCAAAATTAGCAGGCCAGGTCCGAGGATCTCCAAACAGGTTTACCTTCTTTAGAGGAATTTCGCAGCTGTTCTTTGTCACGCAGGGGTATGCTGTACTAGACAGTGCCCAGATGCCAATCGTAGGAGATCCTAAAACTATGAACAACACATTTGTAGAACAAATCGTTGCCAGCTCTAAAGCAGCTATAGACAAACTGGATTCCATGGGGATCATTGATCCTAAACGTGTAGGAGTTGGAGGACACAGCTACGGCGCCTTCATGACGGTTAACCTGCTTGCTCACTGTGACCTATTTGCTGCAGGCATTGCTCGTAGCGGCGCTTACAATAGAACCCTGACACCGTTTGGATTCCAGAGCGAACGAAGGACCCTCTGGGAAGCACCAGAAATATACTTCAAAGTTTCTCCCTTTATGCACGCAGACAAGATAAACGAACCCATTCTTCTTATCCATGGAGAAGCTGATAATAATTCCGGCACATTCCCAATCCAATCACAGAGGCTCTTTCATGCATTAAAAGGCCACGGGGCCACCGCCCGATTAGTCTTCCTCCCCAACGAAAGCCATGGCTACAGAGCAAAAGAATCTGTTCTTGATGTCCTTGCAGAAATGATAGAATGGTTTGATAAATATGTGAAGAAGAGCCAGAATGAAATCTAAAAAATACTGGCCTCGTCTGGCCAAGCTTTTTTTCCATTACCGCAAAAATTCCCCAATCCTTCCATCTCCACCTGTGCGTCTATGGGTGGAGCTCACAAGCTTCTGCAATTATAACTGCATTATGTGCCCAAATAAAGACCTTAAAAAAGAACAGAAAGGATTCATGGAGTTCAAGGTGTTCAGGAAAATAATAGATGAAGCCCAACATTATATTTTCGATATAAACCTTGCTCACCGCGGAGAATCCCTGCTGCACCCTCAACTTATTGAGATGATTGAATATGCCCAACAGAGACATCTGTTTACCAGGATTCATACAAACGGTTCTTTGCTGACAGAGGAATTATCTCAAAAAATCATCTCTTCCGGCCTGGACCGGCTTTCCTTCTCTTTTGACGGTTATGATAAGGAAACTTATGAGAGAATCCGCGTCGGTGGAAACTTTGAGAAAACTATTCGTAACATAGTCCGTTTCTTAGAGATAAAAAAAGCCGCAAACTCAAAAAAACCGCAAACAGCCATCGAAGTTATCAATTTCAATAATAAAGACAAGGCAGAGCCTTCTAAAGCAAAAGAAAAATTTCATGATTTGTTTAAACATCTACCGCTGGACAGTTTTGTCATGAAAGAACTCCATAACTGGGCAGGCGAACTAGAAAAAAAGGAGGATAAGGCAAGATACTCTGTCTGTCCTTTCCCCTGGAATGCTCTAATTATATTCTGGAACGGTGATGTTCTTCCATGCACCCAGGACTTTTTCGGGCGCTATATCATGGGAAATGTAAAAGAGGCTTCTTTGGAATCAATATGGAACAATGAAAAAATGGTCTTGCTTAGAAAAAAACTTTCTTGCCGTGAAGTAGACGATATTGAAACCTGCTCAAAATGTGACAGGTTATGGAGAACCGGGTTTTTAGGTGTGCCCAAAGAATACATCTGGAAATTTATCACAAAAAAAATGCCATAGTCGAGATTATTTATCTACATATCCAAGGCTTCTTAATCTTTCACGCATTTCTTTAGATATTTTTTGCTTTTCGCCTCTGACTTCACTTTTTTTTGCCTCATCCATTTCTTTTATTAATATTTTTATATACTGAAACAAATAATCCCTTTCTTTACACTCTTTCGAAAACAGATTTTCTCTCTCTCCGGGGTCTTTCTCTAAATCATATAATTCGAGCTTTGACATGATGCTTGGAGGTCTATGAACAAAATATTTATAACTTTCCATTGTGTATTTTTCATTATAGATAATTTTAAGATTATCTTTGATTACTGCGATTTTTCCAGGAAGCATTTCAAAGGGCTTAAATCTAAATATCGAGGACACAACGGGTCTGTTAAATGCTTTTCCGCCTTTAACAACAGGCATTAGAGATCGGCCGCTTACATCTTTAGGTGCTTTCATACCATAAAATTCCATTAAAGTAGGCAAAACATCCAATAGACTCACATTTTCATTTATTTCTTTCCCGCTGAATTGACTATATGGAAATTTTATTATCAACGGGATTCTAATCTGTTCATTGTATAAATCAGATCCATGTGCCCATCTTTCATGTTCAAAAAATTCTTCGCCATGATCTGCCAACAGAATGATCATTGAGCTGTCATACAAATTTTCTGTTTTTAAGAATTCTATGAATTTTCCAAAATAATGATCAAAGTTTAAAATCTCTGCATCATACAGAGATTTAACATCCTCAACAAACCGATCATCACATTTCTTAAATATATATCTGTTTCCTCCCAGATCTCTCTCATAGTCAAAATCTTTTAATTTTGTGTTTGCAGAAATTTTATTTAAAAAACTTATCCTTGGATTATGCGGCGCATGTACTTGATAGGTATGTAAAAAATAAAATGTTTTCGGAAACTTGGACTTAACTAATTTGTCTTCTACTTCCTGGAACAACGTCTCGGAGGCCTTCGGAGAAGTAAAGTCATTCCAATTACTAAAATACAAATCAAATCCTCTATAAAAGCCAAATACTGCATTTACCTTGAGCCCGCCATTATAACTTAAAGTTATAAAATCCTCTGATATTGATTCAACCAAAAAAGGGATAGAATAAGAAAGTGGAAATACAGAAAGGGGTTTTGATTGCATTACTTTTCCATTTTCAATAACGTAATTTTTCAGTTCCTCAACCTTATGTCCATGTTCGAGAAGAGAAGTGAACAGACTCATATGAGATGATACAGTCCACGACGAGTTTGAAAAAGCATTCAAAAAAACAACAGCATCTTGAGCAAACCCTTTAATATTTGGAGTAGTCTTTCTTTGATACCCGTACATGCTCATATGTAAAGAACTTAGAGTGTCAACTGAAATCAAGAATATATTTGTTCTTTCATCGGGCGGCAACAACTTGTAAATAACAGGTTTCGAAAAGACTACACCAGAACCTTCCAGGCTTTTCACGACTAAATGTTCATTCTTATCCAGGTTAATGAAAAAAGACAAATCATTATAGCCCTCGTTTATTGAAAGTTCTTCTACTTGATGCAGCTGCCCGTCTTTTCCTTGTTCTTTCTTATAAATGTGCAGTATCCCGTCAGAATCAGCAATACAGCCAAAATTTATGCCAATTTCTCCAATAATTCCGCTTCGAATCTCCATCTTATTGGCATTGGTCTCAAATTTAAATGTCACATTTGTCTTCCCATAATAAAGATTTCCAAAATAATCTTTTTTCAGCGACAGCTCCCCCTCTTTTTCTGCATCAATACACGATCTTTCAAACAATCGTTCTTTTTTTGAACAATACGTTAATCCCATTATTAGCATACAAATCAAGCAGATACTATATTTTGCTTTCAAATTCACGATTAACTCCTACATAAGTTTCACAATTTTATCATATAAACTAAAACATTAAAATCATACAGTCTAGTACTCTGTATGTGACCAAAGAATTTTACTTGACAACGTGGAAAGAAAAATTGATACAATTATTATGCAGTCCGATGAATAGAGAAATTATAAGCGTCTTATCCTGTTTAAAAAAATTTGGCTTTTCCCTGTTTTTACTGGCGTTTCTGACAATTATCACATACGCCGAGATCCATTTCACAAATGTATCAGACTCTTTTGGAATCAGAGGATATGATTATTTTGGAGGACATGGTGTTTGCTGGATAGATGTTAACAGCGATGGGAAGCTGGACATTTACATAAAAAATGTCGGAGCACAGGGTGTTCTAGATGTTAGTAACATTTTATATATCAATTACGGAAATTATTTCAAAGATGAAGCACTCGAACGCGGTGTGTCTGACAAGTATGCCATAGGAACCCATGGAGCCGTGTTTTGTGACCTCGATAACGATAGAGATTTCGACCTATTTTCAACCACAACGTATAATGGAATAAGTCCTGCTCACAACCATATTTATCAAAATGACGGAGATGGATATTTTCAAGATATTACAAACACCATTTCTCCTTCCCAAGAAATAGATACTGCATCCAGAGGAGTGGCTGCTTCGGATTTTGACGGAGATGGAGATATCGACCTCTTCTTTTCCAACGTCCTCCCAGATCCACAATCTTTTAATCCAGCCCCTTTCCTGCCGGAAAAATTAGAAAATTTCTATATCAACAATGGAGACGGCACTTTTACAGCGATGTACCTCGGAATTGACTGGACATCATTTGTTCAGGGAGTAACAGCAATCGATATAGACGGAGATGGAGATATAGATATAGCCGAGGCAAAATGGTCAGGGCCATCAACTATTTATCTCAATGATGGAACAGGTCATTTTTTCGACTGTGGCCGGGACATGGGACTTCCTTCAACTCTAAATATTATAGATAACGGGATGACTTTTGCTGATATTGACAACGACGGAGATCTGGATCTGGCAATCATCAGAAAATATAGAGTAACCCTGTATAAAAACACAGGGGGCTTTTTCAGCCGATACCAAATCATAACAACTGCCGGAAGTTTCCATGTGTGTTTTGGAGATTTTGACCATGACACGGATCTGGACATGTTTGTTTCGGGAGGAAATGTTTATGAAAATAACGGCCAGGGTATTTTCTCACCAGTCTTAAGTGCTGACTCTGGATTGGAAGCTTCTCTCTACAGTAAAGACCCTCGCAGCAGCGCCCTGGGCGATTTTGATAATGACGGAGATTTAGATGTCTATCTTACTGACAAAAGGGGATATAATCTTCTTTTCAGGAACGATATTAACGATTCAAACTGGATTAAAATTGATGTATTAGATTACACGGGAGGCATCGGTGCATTGGGAACCAAGCTGGATTTATACTCTGCAGGACATCTTGGCCAACCTGCATTTCTTAAAGGCCACCGTGAAATTCATGGAGAATATGGGTATCTCGGACAGGACATGCCCACAGTTCATTTCGGCGCTCCTGCTTTTTCAGAATACGATTTAAAAGTCACTTTTCTAAATGGAGAAGAAAGAACTTTTACAAGCATCACTCCAGGTCAAAAAATTCAAGTTTCTTATATTCTACCCCCTTTAAACTTCGCTGGGGTAAAAAAGCTTAACAGGTCTCTTTTTTACCACGAAAATGTGATTCAATTGACATGGGCACAAAACCCAAACTCAAATAACATCCAAAAATACAGAATTTATACAATACAAAACAATGGAGACAAAATTATCCTGGAGGAAGTACCTGCAACTACATTTAATTATAGTGTAAGAAATGTGCAAAATTCTGAACTATATCGCTTTGCTTTGACAGCAGTAGACCAGGACAATATAGAAGGAGCGGCCGCATATACAACGGTTAAATAAACAAATTCTTATCAAATCGAGACCTCTTAAGACGGCCAATGTGAAAAACATAAAAAAATATCTAACTCTTCTCCTTCTGTTGCTTTCTGCGGTCTCGGATTTTTCTGGCCGGATTCCCTACTACTACTGAATATTCAGGAAAAGACTTGATAACAACAGCTCCTGCACCGATAACACATCCTTTCTCTATTGACACACCATCAAGGACAGTCACAGAAGCTCCAAGCCAGCAATCTTCTTGTATTGTTATACCGCCTTTCACCAGGGATGGCTGGAACATAATCGGGATGTCTGTCCTTGAAAAGCTGTGATTTCCACCAGCCACTAAATAACAATGCCCCGCCAAAAATGTGTATTTCCCAATATTGATCACTGTCTCTGAAAACAAGGAACAATTTGCAGAGACGTTGGAATAATCCTCAAGGATAATGGATCCCCCCTTACAACTAAGGATAGTACTGCGCCCTACGATAACATTCTTTCCTATTACAATTCCCTGATTGTCTTTTCCCTTTGCATCTAAAACAGCGTAATCATCTATGAAAGAATTGTCCCCAACTGATATTTTATGGGGATGCCTGATAGTAACGTGGTGCCCAAAAGCAACTCCCTTTCCCACTTTTTTTAATATCCTGGGATAGAAAATTTTCCGCAAAAAAAGCCCGAGGGCTCCTGGTATCCTGGATAAAAACACAGCAATACATTCATATTTAATAAGCTGCCACAACCCTTTCTTTCCTACAAATAGCTCTTTGTACTTTTTAAAAGCTGATTTCTTTTCATCCAGCAGGGCTTTTTGAAGACTTGATTTTTGTTGTTCCTGCGATATTTTCATTTTAAAAATTTTACGCCAAAACTTCTTTTGGCGCAAACCTCCTTTTCTTAATCTAAAATGACCTCCCGGGAAGGAAATAATTCCGGTTTAATATTAAAAAACAATTTGATTAAACAAGTTAAACCCTATTACAAAACCAATTCCTAATTCCAGGCCCCCAACATCAATTTCAATTTTATCTTCTACGGCAATAGCTCTGGCCTTTTTTAGATAGACTATTAGTTTTAAAAATTTTAACTTCGGGATCTTTATATATGTACCGCATCCCATGCGCCAGGCAAAAGTAGAACCTGAAGTATCATGAATATTGCTTTCTTCTCTGTAGCTATAAAAACCAAGTCCTAATTCCACAAAAGGAATCACATATTTAGTATTAAATAGATATTTTCCGGAAATGGATGAGGGCACAAGATAGAATTTAGTTTCCTCTTCAAAGAATGTTGAAACTCCGGTTCTGGAGAAAAAACCTATTCCCAAAGAGAGAGCAACATTGTGGTTTTCCCTTCTCAATATGATTCGAGATATGTCTAAAGAGTAGATACTCCCGCCCGAACCATAGATCTGCTTGAAAATATCTGATGCAGAGAAATAATCTCCAAGAGATAATGCAACCATCGTGTTCTCTATCTGTTCTTGAGGATAAGCTTCTATATTACCAACAGCCAACAGCACAAGAGCGAACACAACAAAAATACACTTTATTTTTATTATCTTACTATCTCCTTTGCGTAAAATCACTTGCAATTTCAGAGCACGGTCCTTCTATCCCATCATCTCGAACTAAAGAAATCAAATATTTATAATTACACGAAAGATTGATTCCAACATCAAAATATTTCAACCCATAATCATTGATACCGGAGAAGCCAACATTCCATGCTTTTATGGGCATGCTCGCTACAAAGTTGAATTCAGACTCATTTCCGGCTGCCATGCTTCTGTAAATCCTATAAGAAGAAAAATTGGTTTTGTCAAAAAGTTTCGGATTGTCCAGCCATGTAATATAATTCCCTTTTCTAATATAAAAAAGTATTCTGTCCGATATCCTTTCTACATGTATATTAATGGGCGGAAAAGGTAGCGATTTTATTTCTTCAAACCAGGTTTCCGCCATAATTTCATAACCCTTTTCGCTTGGGTGAACATTATCCATGCAGAGAAGCGATGTCCATCCCCCATCATCTTCCGGATTGTTATAAAAAACATCGAATTGGTCAACAAGCGGAACCGCTAAATCCACAGCTAATTCTCGAATTTTCTCGTTCAGATAAAAAATTCTATCTTTATAAAAATCATAATACCATCTGTAATCATTACGTGGAATTATCGTTGACAGTAACGGAAACACTCCGGAATCTTTACAGGCTAATACAATCTGTTCCAAGTTAAATGCAGTTGTATCCATAGAGATATGGTTAAAAACAACATCGTTAGTACCTTCCATCAAAAGAAGATATTGTGCAGAGTGATTTGAAAGAACATCATCAATTCTTCCCAATCCGTTTATTGTTATTTCACCCGGCCATCCTTCATTAATCACTGTAGAGTTCCCATAATTTTCATTCAAAACAGCCTCTAATCTTGGAATGTACCCCTCCTCTGGAGCCTCCTGGTAGTCAAGATAACCATAAGTAATGCTGTCGCCAAAACCTATGTATTCGTTTTCATTTAAAGAAGGATGAGGGATGATTTTAGTCTCGTCAATTTCTGTTGTATGAGGGCTCTCCCCAACAAGTTGGTTGAAATATAAGAATTCTGATTGGACAGCATCGTCTAACTGCCAGGTAATTCCCATAATATTATTCAATATGGCGATTTTTGGGCATGAAATTAATTTGTTCTTACTCCTTGAAATTTCTATTTCCCGACTCCATTTCACATCATTTCTATATCTGCAATAGATTCCGTTTCTATCTTTATATGACCTGCTCCAGACTATTATCGGGACATCTCCAAAAAGAAAAGAAATGGCAGGGTAAGAATCAGTAGCCGAATTATCAGTTATCCTCTCCTCTTCTGACCATTTTGACCCATTCCAGAACGAGTAGAAAATCTCATAATCATTACCATCAAAGGCACTCCAAACAATCCAGGGCAACCCAGAAAACCCACAGCCTGTATCAGGCAGGATATGCGGGAATTTGTTGTCTTTATTCAGTTTGTGTGGACTTACCCATTGAAAGCCATCATAAAAAGTGTAATAGATTTCATCTCTACGCCTGTTTCTTCCCACCCAGAAAACCCATATTATATTGTTTCCATCTATTGTAATTTTTGGCGAGTGAGCACCTGAAAAAAAAGGCACGTTTAATAGCCATGTTTCTTCCGATTTCAAGCTTTTGACCAAGACATAAAATTTTCTATCAGAATATTGTACCCATGTCACCCATGGATTGTTTTGCAAGTCAAAGTCAATATCAGGAGAAAAATTTGGAAGTGTTCCCCGCGATATTTTTTCATATGTCAGTATTTTATTTTTTTCCAGCCTGCTTAAATAAATCTCATTCCTTTCAAGTCCCCCTTGTTCCCAAAGAACCCAAATCCTCCCTTTTCTATCTTTTTTTATAACAGGGGAAGATGCATTCTGATCAATCAGGATTTCTTGATTATTATATTCGTTATCTCCCATCTTTTTGGTAGCCAGACTTAAGCCTCTATCATTATTTCTGTATATAAAAATCAATTCTTCATTTTTATTAATTACAGGATAAGCAGAGTATCCTTTAATAACTGTTTTTGTTTCATTCCCTATCAAAAAAAACGAGGGAATTATTGAAAAAGACAGGACTAATAAAATTATTTTTAGAGTTTTTCTCATTTAAAAGTTTTATACCATAGCAAATTTTCAAAAGCAATCTCACAATTCCGAATCTTCCTTTAGAACCAGCTACCCTTATCCAGTAAGCAAGAATGGGAAAAATGAGTTAAATTTGGTGAACTACTGTAAGTAAAACGGTTGACACATTTGACAGAATAAAAAATAATCAATAAGAGATCGATTCATGAAAACGAAAATCTTTATCTCAATTTTTTTTCTGACCTTACTGTTTATGCTATGTTCTGAAAAAAAAGGAAAACCTGATTCAGATACCATAATCGACATGCCTAATTTAAAAGCAAAATTTGCCTTCAAAGGCAGAATAGTTTTTCAATCGGACATGGATGGAGACCGCGAGATTTATCTTTTAACAGCAGGAGGGATAAAAAATTTAACTAACAACTCGTGGGACGATGAATATCCAAAGTGGTCACCAGACGGGGGGAAAATTGCCTATTCAGCAAACCCGACAGGAAACTATGACATCTTCATCATGGATGAGGACGGATCCAGCATTACACAAATTACAACTTCTAAAGAAGACGAGGTTTCACAAGCCTGGTTTCCTGACGGGGAAAAAATTGCCTATACAATAGAAGAAAAAAAAGGGTTCGTAAAAAGATCCTCTCTTTGGATGGTTGACCTTGAATTAAAGGAAAAAACAAAGATCATTCCTCAATTCAGGGGGCATTCAGCTCTTCCGGATTTCTCCCCGGCATCTCCCATAATGGGATTTACAGGAAAAAAAACATTCGGCTGGGATGTGTATATTTATGATATGCAACTTAAAGAATATAAAGGCCTTACTAAAGGAGGAAAGTCTTGCCGCTCTAAATTTTCACCAGACGGGGGGAAAATTGCCTATGTTTCTTCTGAGGCAGACGGAAAGGGAGACATCTGGCTTATGAGCCAGGACGGAAGCCGTAAAGAAAGATTAACGGAAAGAAATGAGACTTCAGACTACTTCCCTTCCTGGTCTCCTGATGAAAAATATATTGTTTTCAGTTCATCCTTGAAGCACCGTATCGACAGAGGTAACTGGTCCCTTTATCTAGTAAAAGTAAAGACAAAAAGGATTATTCCTTTATTTGACAGCCCCGGCCGTGACGTGTTTCCCGACTGGAAATAATAATATCCTACTCCATATTTTCAAGCAAAAAATCATATAAATGAACAAACGTAGATATAGGCAATTGTTCTGCACGGATGTATTTCTGCAATTCAAGATTTCGAAATGCTTTTCTTAACATAAAATCACAATATCCAACCATTACCAAATTATTAAACAGTGTTTTTCTTCTGTGCAAAAAAGCACTCCTGAGGAATTTCCGGAACATGTCTTCGTCCCGAATGTAAAAAAGTGGGTGCTCCCTTTTCTTAAGGAAAACCAGTGCTGATTTGACCCTGGGAGGGGGTGAAAAGGACGCCGGGTTCACTACAAAGCAAAGCCTGACCATAAAGTGATTTTGAAAGATGATTGAAATAGGAGCAAATTTTTTAGTGCCTGGACCAGCACACAACCTTTCAGCAACTTCTTTCTGTAGAAGAAAAATACATTCGTGAAACATCTCCTTATCTTTATACACTTTAAATAGCAGAGGTGAAGAGATAGAATAAGGCAGGTTTCCAACAAGTTTCACCCTTCCTTTAAAATCAAGTTCTTTTTTTATCAGTTCTCTAAAATCTGTTTTTAATATATCCTGCTCCAATACCTTCAAATTTGATATGTTTTTCTCCATCAGGAAAGGAATGAGGCTTTTATCCTTTTCCACAGCAATAACTTTCCCAGCTCTTTCGGCAATGGAAAAAGTTAAAGCACCTTTCCCTGCTCCAATTTCAATAATAAGGTCATCTTTTTTAGGTGAGATATTATCTAGAATTTTTTTTAAGACCCCTGGATTTTTTAAGAAATGCTGGCCAAGTCTCTTGACTCTATCTCTTTTCATGCTCTATGGTTGATATAAAAGCCGTTTTTTATCTGTATTTTATTAAAAAGGCACATTTAGAATAACGGTTTTTTATAATTAATGCTATGATTTGATACGATTTATTCAATCAATATTATAAATCCTGAACTTCTATCAGCAATTTTTATGAATAATTCAAGAGGACGTAGGTTATTCACGAGTCAAGCTTGCCGCAGATGCAAGGCACAGCGCATGAAGTTGTGGTCCTTCACCACGAATGCGCTGTAACGAAGCAGATGCGGTAAGATCGGCTCGCCCAAAGGGTAAAGAATGCCGATATAGAGGAAAAGAAGTACATGGGAAAAGAGTTGAATGTTATGCTGAAGGAAAAATCAACGTAACTGGTAGATATAATGGAAAATATATATTGGTATCGGCATTCTTTATGAATAATCCATGAAATATGATATACTTTTATAAGTGAAAAAGAAGAAAAAAAGACAGGCTTCAACCAACAAAAAAATTAAAAGAAGAAGGCTCATCAGTACATCTGAGATACTTGGAGTCTTACTTATTTTCCTTTCTGTTTTTCTGTTTATAAGTTTAATCAGTTATGATTCCCAGGATCCTTCTTGGGCCGCTGTTTCTTCTTCTAATCAAGAAGTCCATAATTATACCGGGAGAGTCGGGGCTTCCCTTTCAGAAACTCTTTTTCAGATATTCGGACTCGTTTCTTTAGTCTTCCCTTTCGCCATATTTTACATAGGAATTCAGATTTTCCTCCCAAAAGGAAATAAAAATATCGTCCTTAAAACCTTGGCAGTTAGCTTCCTCATACTTATCTTATGTGGTCTTACTTTTATTCTGTTCCATTCCATCACCTGGAGAGGAGCTGAAATCCCTTCGGGAGGATTCACAGGCGATTTGTTCTCATCAATATTAATCCGCTATTTCAACCACATTGGAACTATTATTGTCCTCATCGGCCTTTTGATCCTAATAATTACCTTCTCAACACGCATTTCTATCGGAAAAATCTTGCGCTTTTTTTCGAGATTTTTTAGTTTTGCTTTCAAAGAAGTCAAAATCAGAATTGTCCACTACCAGAAAGAAAAATACCGTGAAAAAATGCGCAGAAATGTCATCGAAAAATATTCTGCCCCCAAACATGAAGATAAAAAGAAACAAAGAAAAATAGGAAGAAAAATAGAAATCAAGAAAGAACCTGCATTACAAAAACCTGGCAAACTTCTTACAAGAGAAAAATATCTTTTCCCTGAAATGGAAAGAAAAGGAGATTACAATTTTCCCCCTCTCAATTTGCTCGACCCTGGGAAAGCCGCAGAAAAAATTGACAACAATGAACTCTACCAAAAAAAGAAGGCTATTGAGGAAAAACTGCTCGAATTCAAGGTTGAAGGAGAGGTTAAGGAATACCACCCGGGTCCTATCCTCACAACATATGAATTTTATCCACATCCAGGCGTAAAAGTCAGTCAGGTAGCCGGCCTTTCAGAAGACCTGTCTCTTCGTCTAGGGGCAGAATCCATAAGGATTCAAAGAATCCCCGGGAAGTCCTCGCTCGGATTAGAAGTCCCCAATAACAAAAGAGAAATTATTAAAATAAGGGATATAATTCAATCTGAAAAATTCCAAAATTCCCCTTCTAAATTGACTTTTGCCCTGGGGAAAACAATTCATGGCGAGGTCTACGTGACAGATCTATCTATCATGCCTCATCTTCTTATTGCAGGAGCTACAGGCTCAGGGAAGAGCGTAGCTTTAAACGCCCTGATTGCCAGCATTCTTTATAAAGCAACTCCAGATGAGGTTAAACTCATACTCATAGATCCCAAAAGGCTGGAGTTTTCTTTATATGACGGAATCCCGCATCTCTTCTGTCCTGTTGTCAAAGACCCTAAAAAAGCAGAGGCCGTTTTACTGAATTCTATTAGAAATATGGAAGAACGCTACCATAAGCTCGGTTTTCTAAAAGTGAAGAATATCGAACAATACAATCAACAGGTTAAACGGATTAGAAACGAACGAAAAGGAAAACTAACCGAAGAGGAAGAAAAAAACTTAACACCACTTCCTTACATTGTTATCATCATCGATGAACTATCTGAATTAATAATGATCGGAGCAAGAGAAATAGAATACTCTATTGCACGGATTGCCCAATTAGCCCGTGCAGTAGGAATCCACCTTGTGCTTGCAACTCAGCGCCCATCTACTGACGTAATAACCGGAACAATAAAAAACAATTTTTCAAGCCGCATCGCTTTTCATGTTCCATCAAAGATCGATTCACGTGTCATTATAGACACTGGAGGTGCCGAGAAGCTTCTCGGCCAAGGCGACATGCTTTTCATGCCGCCTAATTATCCACGTATCCTCCGGTTGCACTGTTCCTTTATTTCCCTCCCCGAAAGCACTAGGGTTATAAATTTTATCAAACAACAAAAAAAGCCCGTTTACGATAAAAACATCCTAAAAGCACTCAAAAGCCCGGTTGGGCATTTTGAAGAAAGTGGCGATAAAAAAGATCCCCTATTTTACAAGGCCGTAGAACTTATACTTCTAACCGGCCAAGCCTCGGCTTCCTATCTTCAAAGAAAGCTAAAATTAGGCTATGCCCGCGCTTCAAGGATAATTGACCAAATGGAACAAGAAGGAATCGTTGGACCTCCTGAAGGAAGCAAAGCTAGAGAAATATTAGTCGACCCCAAAAGTTATCTTAGAAAGATAGAAACATAACCTATTGCATTCGCAAATCAATGTATTGTATTCACCCAGAAAGAACTTTCTATGTCTGCTCTTACTCCTTCCCATCTTTCTTCAGGTATAGAAAAGAAAGCATCCACCACTTGAGGGTCAAACTGGCTCCCACGTCCTTCCTCAATCTCTCTCAGTCCAACCATAAAACTCTGTCCCTTCTGGTATGCTCTGTCAGAAGTAATTGCATCCAAAGTATCTGCCACAGAAAATATCCTGGCTTCTAAAGGAATCTCATCTCGTGTTAATCCATAAACATACCCGGTCCCGTCGTATTTTTCATGATGAAACAAAACAACTCTGGCGGGTTTCTGTAAAAAATCAAATTCTTCGATTACCTCATAACCTAAAAGCGGATGTTCTTTGATAATCTCTTTCTCTGTAAGAGTCAATGCTCCTGGTTTTCGTAAAATGCGTTCAGGAATTCCGATTTTGCCAATATCATGAAGCAAAGCTCCCCTTTCAATATTGAGCAAAAAATCTAAATCCTCGATACCGAGCGCTCTTGTCAACATTACAGTATATCTAGCAACAAGCTGAGAATGGCCAATACTATCTTCATTCCCATCTGTAGCTGCGATTAAATAAATAAGACTCGAATTGAAAAATGCCTGCTTATTGAGGCTGCTTCCTTCAAAAAAACAATTGTTTCTTCTTAAGAAAACCTCATTTTTTCGACTTATATGTTCAAGCATCTTTTTTGCTGATATTATATTATTCCCTTCCTTTGCTTCTGATGCTTCTGAATTTCCCTGCAGAGCTTTTTGTCCTCTAATCTGGTTA
>Ga0268276_1000463_pt1 | contig 48677 bp, 56 predicted proteins | sample saktaG_4_FD_190145 | JGI IMG/M metagenome (GOLD analysis project Ga0268276, IMG submission 190145) | Saline water microbial communities from Sakinaw Lake, British Columbia, Canada - sak_2010_1_5_45m | ecosystem: Environmental > Aquatic > Non-marine Saline and Alkaline > Saline ...
TGTGTTGTCCTGATTTAATGTCCTCTCTTGATTTTAGTTGGTTGTACTGGTTTATTAGGTTTTCTTCAAAATCCATTGTTACACCTCATTTTTGTTTGAAATGCTTGCATTGGTGTTACCAATGCAATGTCTGTGTTTAAGCTCATGTGTGGTCTTCGTTCGTTGTAATATTTGATTCCTTTTTTTAGTGAACCAAAATGATTGCACAAAAATTTGTTTGTTTGCCACCATCGTTCAAGTTTTCCATTTGTTTGTGGATGTTTGATTCTTGCTTTAATGTGTTGGATATTATTTTCTTTTAAAAATTTTTGAAACTTATTATCATTCGGTTCAAGACAAGATTCACGAGCGATGCTTGTGAATTGTACTCCATGATCTGAAACTAATTGTTTGGGTGCCCCATATTTTTGAATCGCTTGTTGCATTACTAGGATAGAATTGTTTTGTGTTGCATTATCAAACAATCCATATCCAACAATGAATCGAGAGGCATCGTCTAGAATGGCTATTAGCCATTTGCCTTCAAAAATCGACCAGTCAATATGCCAAAGACTATTACTGAATCTACGTTCGTATCTAATCCATTTTCTACGTCTAGATTTATTGGGTTGTGTTATTGCTAAACCTTCTTGCTTCATTATTTTATGTATTCTATTGTGTGGAATATGTTTTCCATCAATCGATAATATTTTTTCCATGTTACATGCACCAAATGGTTGTTTGTTAAACAACCGTTTAACTAATTCAACTTGTTGTTTTGAAATTGGTTTTGGTTGTCTTCCAGGATTCAACAATTTTGGTTGTTGAATTCCAATATATTTTTTGTAAACTCGTCTTGCATGTCTAGGGGTTATTTTTTGTTGTTTGGCTATTTGCCAAACACTTAACTCACCGACATCCATTTGTCTAATAATCCATCGTATCTTACGTTGATTAAGCACCGCCATACTTTCACCAAAAGATGGTGGTGCCGTTAATTTCTTAGAGCGGACATTATATCGGGATAAGACACCGGCAATTTGCTCAAAGTAGCTTTAAATATGCTTGAACTCTAATTATTTTGGGAGTGTGAAAAAGTGGCCTTTGATGAGTTTTTCAAAAATGTAGTTCTTGCAATAGAGGAAAGGCACTCATTTAATGAAAGAATTTCGCAAGTTCTTGCTCCATTAAAAGTAATCGAGTCTCCCAACAAACTTGAACCGATTACTATTTTAGTAAAAAAAGAAGAATTGGATTTTTCAGTAGCAGGGGTTGATTCAGGATTTGTTTCAAAAAAATTATCTTTTATTGATTTGGTTTTAATTAAAACAATTGGCGCAATTTTTTCTTATAACAAAGGAACTTTAATTAAATCAGATTACTTTCCTGCTCCTTTTTCTTTTCCTCAACCGATTCTTCTTAAAAGTGGGCTTGAGAAAGATGAAGAGGCCCAAAGTGTTTCACTTATTCGTTTAGAAGAGGAAGTTAAGTGCGCAATTCAAATTATAATAAAATATAAACCAAAATATTTGTTCATTGATGGGTCTTTAGTTCCTCAGTATCAAGATAAACCAAGAAAAGAATCAGGGATTAATGAGGATTATTTTTCAATAGTTAAATTATTTGAAAAATTGTATGAAATTGCAAAAATAAATTCAACAACTCTTGTTGGGTGTGTTGAGGATTCTCGAGGAACAAGATTTAGACAAATCTTACAAGAAGAAATTTTACCAAATAGTAAATCAAAAATTGAATCAAAATTACTTGACAATGCGTTTGATGCTTCTTTGCTTGATTATTATTTAGTAGAGGGGGAGAGAACTTTTGCTTTTCCTTATACTGATAATGTTTCTAGTCACGTGATTTTGAAAGATTATTCACCAGAGTGGGCAAAAAGTATTTTTGTTTTTTATTTAAAGTGTTCTTTGTTTGATAAACCTTTAAGAGTTGAATTTATTTCTAAATCAAATTCATCACTTAAAGAACTTGCGGATACTATTGCTAGTGTTGTATTTACCTTGTCTTCTCTTCATAAAGAATATTCTTTTCCAAGTGTATTAATTGAAGCGGATCTTAGAGCTGGGTTAAATGAACAAGAAATAAGTGTAGTGTATGATAGACTCGTGGATAAATTAGGTAGTAAAATTAGAATGAGAAGAACTAATCGCCCTTTTGGGTAAATTATTATATTCAAAAGGAGTACTTTCTTTTTATGCAAGCCCCTGAGTATAGTTTGGTTCTTTCAAACGGGATTGGTGCTTGGTATTCGACTACAATAAGTGCTTCTCGTTTGTCAAAAAATGTTCTTAATTTAGAGGAGGGGTTTATTTTTACAATAAAGCATAACCTTTCGCGTAGCCCGATTTCACATATTTATTTTACTTTATCAAAAGGTGAAGGCAGAGGACCTGTTTTGAATTTATGTGGTTCTTCTGAAAATAGATCTCTTTCTTTAAATTTTTTTAAAACTTTTAAGCAATCTCCTTTTCAATTACTTTTATTTTCAACATTTTCTTTAGCAAAAAGAAATAAAGTGAATTTTTTTACTTCTGATAAAGGGATGAATGATTTTGGTAAATCTCACAAAATGCAATTAAAGAGGCGTCTTTTTCGTCATGTTAAGGAAAATGGCGTATACAAATCACATATTCATGAACTTGGAGTTTTTCCTAAATTAAGTTTAACTGAACTTGAGAGAATTCTTGCTGAGTCAAAACCAGTTCCTGTTCGTCTTCTTCCGCCAACTTCTCCACTTCGCCCAGTTAGGGTAAATAGTTATGCCCAATTAATTTTGAAAAGAATTGGGAAAAATAAATACAAATCTTTTACAAAAGCAAGAAGAGCAAAAATGGTGCAAAAGTAGATTTTGTGTTTCTGAATGGGTTATATTAATTTTTTGGAGTTTTGATTTTGCTATGATTAAGGTTGTTATTTTTGATTTATGGAATACTCTAATTCCTACTACAATTGATTGGCCTTTAGTTTTTTCTTTAGTAAAAAAGAATAACCCAAAAAACAAAGTGGTTGATGTTGGGGAATTTATCAAAAGATATGAAAGTGCTACTCAAATAAAAAAATATTCTAGTTTTGAAGCTTTTAGAAATGATTTTATAAAAAGTTTTGATGGGGATGCTTTGCTTTTAGAACAGGAATTTTGTGAAATTTTTATTAATAGACTTGATAAGATTCATTTTTTTGAAGATGCATTATTTGCATTAAAAAAATTAAAAAAAGATGGTTACAAATTAGCTCTTTTAACAAATACTGAAAATATTGCTTTTGAGAAAGTTGATTCAATTATTAATGTTTCAAAATATTTTGATTACTTGGGGTTGAGTTATGAAATTAAGGCCCTTAAGCCTGATAAAAAAATGTATAAAAGTGTAACAAATTATTTTAAAGTAAAAGAAAATGAATGCTTAATGATTGGTGATTCTTTAAGAAGTGATATTACTGGAGCAGTAAATGTTGGGATGCACGCAGCTTGGATTAATCGCCCAAAAAAGAGTTATGATTTTGCAAAAATAACTCCTGAGTTTGAATTAAATACTTTAAAGGATATAGATAAAGTGCTAGGTGTTTTGAATGGTAAGAAAAAATAGAAATATTGCTCAAGCAGAACATGTTATGGGAAGAGTTAATACTCGTGCTACTATTTTGCTTCAAAAATCAAAAACATTAAATCCCCAGTTGGATGCTATTATGGCTAGAGTTGCTGCATTAAGAGCAAATGATGCAAAGCGTAGAAAACTTGCTGCAGATATTAAAGCTCAAAAGAAATAGTTCGCCGGCAATTTACTCAAAGTAAATTTAAAAACAACTCTTTCCTTCATTTATTGGTTTTATGAGTAGAGAACAGTTAGGAACAGTTGTTTCAACAATGGAGGGACCTTCTCCTAGTAACGTTGCGTTTGTAGTAAATAATGGTAAAGCGCATAAAGGAATGTTTGTGGAGCTTGATTACTCTGAAGGAGTAATGATGCTTTTAGTTGAAGAAGTGATTAAAACTAATAGATATTTTCAAAGACCTGATTCAGTTAAAGTAATAGGAGAGGATTTAGAAAAGAATTTTCCTTCTGCAGAGTGGGAGTTTTTAGTTGCAACAGCAAAGCCAATTGGGGTTTTTAATAATAATTTAATTCAAAGAACAACTTTTCCGCCTTCTCCTGGAACAAAAGTTTTTTGTGCAGAGAATGAAAGAATAAAAAAATTCTTGTCACTTCAAGAAGAAGGATTAAATTTAGGAAGATTACAGTTTCACGATGTTGAATTGAAATTAAATTTATCAAAATTGCTTCAAAAGCATTTAGCAATTGTTGCTACAAGTGGTGCAGGTAAAAGTTATTTTGTTAGTGTTCTTTTAGAAGAACTTTTAGTAAGAAAAAAAGAGCAGGGTCAAATAGGAGTAGTTGTTTTTGATACGCATGGGGAATACACTTGCTTTGGAGAACCATTAAAAAAATCAAGTGAAGAAGCTGGGTTTATTGATTTTTCAAGCAGAACAAAAATAATTGATGGAACAAGAATAAAAATTGCATTATCAAAAGTTAGCATTCATATGATTTCAGCAATGGTTGAACTTTCGCCAAATCAAAAAAGAGCTTTAAGTAGAATTTTGAATAAATTAAATGAAGAAATGCGTGCGGGGGCAGGTCCATTTGATTTGAATGCAGTAAAATCAGAAATAGAAAATATTGACAATGAAAAAACTCAAAGTTCTTTGTATGGAGTAGTGTCAGAACTTGAAGAATTAGGCATTTTTGGAAAAATTGATGAACCTGGAATAGTTGATTTTGTAAAACCAAATCAATTAGTGGTAATTGATTTGAATATGGTTATTTCTGAAAAGAAAAAACAAATTATTGTAGCATATATTTCAAATAAATTGTTTCATGAAAGAAGAGGGGTTAGTAAAAAGATTCCTCCTTTTGCTCTATTTGTTGAAGAAGCACATAACTTTATTCCTGAAGGAACTGCAAGCGAGCATGCTGTTGCAAGAAGTTACCTTAGAACTATTGCTAGAGAAGGAAGAAAGTTTGGTGCAGCTCTAGTAGTAATTTCTCAAAGACCAAAAAGACTTGATACAACAACTTTAGCAAATTGCAATACAAATATTATTCTAAGAATTACAAATCCTTATGATTTGGATCACATTGCTCAATCTTGTGAGGGACTAGACAAACAGAGTATTAATTCAATTTCTTCACTTAGAGTGGGAGAAGCTTTAATTGTTGGTGAAGCTGTTGGGGCTCCAACTTTTTTTAAAGTAAGATTGAGAAAATCTCAACCAAGTAGACATGAATCAACTTTAGAAGATTCAGCAAAAGCTTTCCAAGCTGATGATAAAAAAACTAGTGAAGAAGTAAATTCTTTTCTTTGAATTAGGTTTAATTAACACGGCTTTTCTTGGACATATTTAATAAATTTTTAAAAATAATTTTTGAATAAAATTAAAATGTGTCCAATATATAGTGTTTATTATTACGCCGGCAAATTGGTCTCAAAGCCTTTTTAAATAACCAAAAATGCATCAATTGTATGTTGCAAGAAAATGAATTATTAATTCAAGATTCTTCTGAATTTGAGTTAGGAAAAAATTACTCTTCCTTAATTTACTTAACTAAAGTAACTTACTTTGAACAAAAACATGAAATATTAGTTGAATTTTCTTCAGAAACTAAAAAATTATTAAAAAGATATAAATTTTTTCCATATTCGTTGCTTCCAAACACTATTGAAAAAGAGAAATTAGTTGATTTGATTTTACATTCTGGTTTTAGAGGTTTTAGTGTTGAAGAAGAAGAGGATAAATTAGTACTAAAAACAGTTTCTTTTTTAGATTTGAAAAAGATTTGTAATTCCATAGCAATGCACATAGGCAAACTTCCACTTGTTCTTGAACCAGAGAGGGCATTTTTGATTGAAAAGAATTGGTCTTTTTTTGATGCATTTGAGGAGAAAGATGAATTGTTGTTCAAAGTAGATTTTGGGAAAGAAAAATTAAGTAACTCTTTTTGGAATAAATTTGATTTGGGATTTATGTTAACTGGAGAAGTTTCTTTTCCTCAAGCTCTAAAATTAAATAGGGATGATGCATTATTTTTAGTTGAACTTGCCTCATGGAGCAATACTTTGTGTGTTCCGCTTGAAAAAGTTCCAAAATCAATTAATGAAAAAGTTGAATTATTTTTGGAGAATGTTTTTTTTAAAAATGCCCAAATGATTTTATTTGAAAAAATTGATAATATATTTTCAAGTAATGGTTACAACCCAATTCCAAAAAAAGATGATTTGTCTAAAATAGATTTTTCTTCAATTTGGTTTGATTTGTTTTCAAATAATTTCTTTAACATTGGTCCTGAAACAAAAAATTGCTCTTGTTGCACTCCTCTAACTCTTGAATCAAAAAACATTCTTCCTTCTTCATTAATTAAATTGCAATTTTTAGAAGATAATTTCTTTTTTGAATCCTCTTCAGATAATTTTTCATTATCATTTCACAATAACATGCCTTTCAAAGATGTAAGATTGAATAAAAAGAAGGAATTTTTCTTAAATTCTTTCCCAGTTGGCCCATTTTTTAGAGATGATTTTTGTCTTGTTCCAGTAACAGATGCAAAAAGATTAATTTTGGATGGTCGAGTAAAATTAGTTTCAAGTAAAAATGAATCAAATGAAGTTAGTTCTTCAAAAGATTTACATGAGCTTAATTGGTTTTGTTTGAATAAAGAGAGTTTTTTCTCAAAAGAAATTCGTTTCTCCAATTCTAAATTATTTTCTCTTCATGAATTTTTTAGCTCTTCTCAAAAGTCTCTTTTTTTCAAAGAAAATTTTGGTTATTATTATTCAAAACTTCTTTACAATTCTGTTCACAAAGTTCTTCTTGAGATTCCAAACCAATTAACAAATTCTTCTTCAAAATTTTACTCAACTTCTCTAGCCAAATCAATTATTTCAATCCAAGAAGCAACTCTTTCAAAGTTTAAGGAGTTCTCTACACAGAATGGTTATAGAGTTCTTCATGCAAATAAGAATAATGCGTTTGTAAAAGGTTTTTCTTCCCTCAAACTTGCTCGCTCTTTTGCCCAAGATTCCAACCTCCCTCAACCCCAAATAGTTGGTTTTGCAAATAAACGAAATATAGTGTTCGCCTAAAACCCTGTCTAATGGCTAAAACTAGCAGTTTTGGCGCTTTTTTTTATCCTCCCAGCTACGTTTTTAAAGGTTGCTTTATGAAAGTTAGTATATCAGCTTGGTGAATTAAAATGTCTAGACTTACAAGATTTGAATTAACAAGAGTTTTAAGTGCAAGATCATTGCAGTTGTCCTTAGGGGCGCCTCCTTTGGTTAAAAGAACAAGCGAACTTAGCATGCTTCAAGTTGCAGAGAAAGAATTTTTGCAAAAAGTATTGCCTTTGTCCGTTTTAAGAAAATTTCCTAACGGAACAATAAAAAGAGTAGAATTATTTGATTAAATTTTGGTGAGATGAATGGGTAAATCAGTAGCTAAACAAACAAAGTATAAGGGAGAAGTTTTGCTTGAAGAATTTCCTGAAAAATTCGGTGAAAATTTTGAAAAAAACAAAACTGAATTAAATAATATTAAGGATTTGCATTTGTCAAAAACAACAAGAAATATCTTAGCTGGATATATTGTTAGAGAAGCAAAGAAAAAGAAAGCTAATGAACTAAAGTAATTTTTTAGTTTAACAGCTTTTTTCTATTTTTTTTATTTTTAATTCTTTTTTTTTAGTAAGGAGAAACATTTTCTACTTTTGTTGATTCATCGCTGTTCTTGTCTCTTTTTAGTAAATATAAATTACTTGATGCCGCTCCTTCTAAATTTTTATCATGCGTGATAACAAATATTTGTTCAACTAGTTTAGGTAGTTCTTCTCGTAGCATTTCACTTAATTTTCCAACAGCATTCAAATCAAGGTTGTGTGTTGGTTCATCAAGGATAAGCATTGATAGTTTTTTAGTCAAAACAAGTGCAAAAGCAATTCTTATGCATAAAGCTGCCGCACTTCTTTCTCCGCCAGATAATATCCCTTCTACCCTTGTCCACTCATTGTTTCGTGTAAGTACTTGTAAATCGTATCCTGCTTCAACAACGCACAATCTAGCATCAATAAAATCAGTATATGGGTAAATTGCTTGCCAAATAGTAGTCATTGCTTTATTTATTGTGTCAAGCATTGCTTCTCTTAATTCAACTTGTGTTGCAATTAAGCAATTAGCAAATACTCCTAATTTTTCACTTGCTTCTATTGCACTACTCATGTGATTTTCCTGTTCTTGGATTGATTTTTTTATTTGTGATAGTTTTTCAAGCGTAATTTCAAAGCTTTTCTTAAGTTCAGTTTTTGACTTTATTTTTTCTTGTGTTACACTTTGTTCACTTTTCTTTGAGTATAGTTCTTCTCTTAACTTTTCAAGCACAATTTTATCAAAATTGTTTTCTAAAATATCTTCTTGGGTTTTTTTAATTAATTGATTCTCTTTTTCTAATTGTTCCTCTTTTTGCTTTTTCTCAAGTGCAAGTTTAAGTTCCTGTTCTTTTAATGCAATTTGACTTTTTATTTCATTGATTTTTTTATTTACCTCATTTTGTTCTTTTCTACTCTCTTCAAGCATTTCTTTATTAAACCCAATTTCAGTTAGTTGTTTTTTAAGTTTTGGTACTTCTTCTTCTAAATTTTCGCATTGTTTCTTTTTTTCCTCAAGTTCATTCATTTGCTTTTGACTTGCTTCAAGTTTATATTTTTCATTAGTTTTTTCCTCAAGTTCCTTTTTTGTTGCTTCTTTTTGAATTTGATTTGTTTTCAATTTTATTTCATTTTCTTTTTTTTCATTTTCAAAATTAGTTAATTGTTTTTCAAGCATCTCTACTCTTGTTTTGAGTTCTTCATTTAAATGTTTTTTATGCAGTTCATTTAATTCTTGTTTACACGTAGGGCACTTTCCTTTTAGTGTCAAAACTTCTTTCTCTTCATTTGCAATTTGTTTCTTTTCATGTTGAATTACCTTAATTTCTTCATCACACTTTTTTATAGTAAGTTGTAGTTCTTTTTCCTCTTTTTCAAAATTTTCTGATTTGTTTTTGAGTTCCTTAATAGTTTCATTTATTTTTTCTAATTGTTTAAGCATTTCTTTTAAATCAATTTTTGCATTTTTTGCAAGCTCTTCTTTGATGGTTTCTATTTTGGAGTTTATTTTTAAAAGTAAATCTTCAATAAGTTTGTTTTCAGCTTCATTTTTAACTAGTTGGGCAAGTTTGCTTGAAATTTTGAAAAGTTCTTCTTCATTCTCTTTCATTTTTTGTTTGTGCTTTTCTACATCTTTTCTTATTTTTATTTCATCAAGTGTTTTATTTTTGTCCAAGAATTCGAGTATTGAAGTTATTCTTTCTTTTGTTTTCATTTTTGTTTCTTCAAGTGTTTTGTGTATAGTTTCCTTTCCAATAAGTATTGAGTATTGTTTTTCTAGTTCTGGAACTATTTTTTTAAGTTCATTAAGTTCATTTTCAAGAACAAAAAGTAATTTTTCTTCCTCTTTTATTTGACTCGTTATTTTCTCTTCTTCATGTGTTTTAATTGCCTCTTTTTGACTTTCAATAAATTCTTTTCTTTGTTTATTTTCCTTTGCTAAATCATTTTGCAAAGTAATTGAATTTTTTCTCGCACTTTCATATTTTTCAAGCTCAAGTAGTTCATCAAATTTTTTCTTCCTTTCAGAAGGGGATAATTTCAAAAAGAAATCCATTTCATTTTGCTCAGCATAAACCGCTCTGCTGAAAAGTTCATAATTAAGTCCTAGTAAAATTTCTACTTTTTCATTAACATCCTTTTGTTTTGGCCCAGCAATTAGTTTATCATTTTCATATAGTTTTGCCTCATTAGTTGAATCTCTTTTGATTATTCGTTCAACTCTGTATTTTTTTTCTTCACATGTAAATTCTATTTTTGTTTGGGTAAAACTTTGCATGTTTGGCTTGTTCATTATTACTTCTTCTAAAGAAACACTTCTGTTTTTTAGTGCAGGAAAAGCCCCAAACAATGAATAACAAATAGCATTTACAATAGAACTTTTTCCGCTTCCCATTACTCCAATTATTACATTAGTCCCTTTTCCAAACTCAAGTTTAGTTTCAGAGTGTGTTCTCCAGTTTACAAGTTCTAGTTGAGTTATCATAAAGTACTTGTATTTGATAAGTAATAAATAGCCTTTACTTTGAAGCTAAAAGCGGGAGTTTTTTTAAATTAAGAATTAGTTTTTTCAACTGATTAAAGTTGCCATTTCTACTTCTGCTTGATTAATTAGTGGAACTGCATTTACTGCCGCTTCAAGTCCGCTCATTGCGCCGTCAACTTTGTCAGGAACAACATACCCGACTCTAATTACTTCTATCCCAAATCCAATTGGTTCTCTTTTCAGATCCTTAAAATCTCCAGCAGTTATTGCTCTTAAAGATTTTTCAACAGCATCTAAGTGTTCTGGATCGCAAAATACTTTGAATATTACCATTACTTTTCCCATTGTTCATCAATTCCTTTTTTTTAAAAATAATTTTATTTTCTTTATGGCCCAACAAATCCGCATTCTTTGCATGCGTATGTCTTTGCGTCTTCTTTGCAGCTTTCGCATCTAATTATTGTTGATTTACCGCATTTTGGGCATTTAAATTCTATGTGTTTATTTGTAACAACTTTGTTGCATGTTGTGCATGTTTTCATCTTCTCACCTTTTAATAAGACTTTTAAACTCTCTAATACAATAATTCTTTAGTGGAACCTTTAAAAAGGTTCATTTTGTGCTTTGAAAAAGCCAAAATATTAGGGGCCTGTGTGGCAATGGATAACCGGCGGGACTTCGGATCCCGAGATGGGGGTTCAATTCCCTCCAGGCCCGCTTTATTTTATTTTTTTCTTCTTGCTGGTTTTATAAATAATTTAGGATCAGTTTGTTTAAGTGTAACGTTAATCTTTTACTTTACTCAAAAATTTCTTTTCCTTTTAAGTAACTTGTCAGATATATTGAAAAGTTATTTTTGTATTCTTTTATTATTTCTTTTTCAGTTAAAACTTTTGCTTTTTTAAGTCCATATTTAATTGATTTAGTTTCACTTTTAACTTCTTTTTTTATTTCTTGTTTTAAAAAGTCTTTTGCATTAGAATATTCTCTTTCTATTTCTAAAACCAATCTTCCTTCCTCTACTCTAGGCCCTGAGAGAAGTTTTCTCTCTTTTTGAAGGAATTTTTTTGAGTTTTCGCTGTCAGAAGCAAAAGGCCCGATTATTTTTTTTGCTTTTTGTAAAATTATGTTTTCAAGTTCAAATATAAAATAAACCTCTTTTTCATCACTCCAAAGATTTGCTTGCAGTACCCTAAAATCATTTTCATTAAGTCTATTTTTCAATTTTTTAAGTTCTCTTCGTAGTTGCCCCCAAACAAGATCCGCTAGTTCTTTTTTAGGAAAAGGCATTTTGACTGCAATAATTTCTTTTTTACTTAATAATTGTTTAATTTTAATTTTTGCAAATGGTTTTACTTTTTTAGGAAAAAAGAATTCTTTTTTTGGATTTTCTAAAAATAAGTTAGCAGCAAGAACCATTCTTTCAAATTGTTCTACACTCAAAGCGGAAGCAACATTTCTATTTTTATCTACAGGATCAACTATGATTAAAGGATAATTTTGTCCTTCAAATAGTTTTTTTGCTTTTTCTTCCTCTTCAAAAAAATCAATTACTTTTCCTTCCTTCATTTCACTAATTCCTTTAAGTGCTTTTTCAAATGAAGTGTAATATAAAACTAAAAGTTCCACTCCGTATCCAGGGAGTGCACAATTTTTCAAATCCGCTCCATAAGCTCCAATTCCTTTCAAAAATTGTTTTAGTAATCTTGCATCACTTTTTTGTTTTTCACTCATTCTTTCCATTAAATATTTGTTATGAAAAGGGGTTCTATCTACAGCACTTTTTTTCTCTGCTCCTGAGTCAACAATATAACTTGGAACAAGTTCTATTTCAAAACCTTTTATTACTCCTCGAAGGTAAGGGTGTTGAGAATAAGCCTTTTCCCACTTTTGCCCTTTGAATAGTTTCTTTGCAGTTCTAAGTCCTTCTTTTTCAAGTTCTTCTTCGCTTAATTCTTTATCAAACATTATAAATAAATCCAAATCTCTATCTCCGCACAAGTGAGTTCCTCTTGCGCTTGATCCGCACCACTCAAGGTGAGAGTGTTTTCCGTTTAATTTTGATAATTTTTGCCGTATCTTTCTTACCATATCCTCCTCGCTTTTTACTTCTTTTTTTGAAGGAGTAATTTTTTTTAGTACACTAGAAAGTATTTTTTCCATTTTTTCTGCCCTTTTAGAATAACTTATATACTCCTTTTCTTTATATATAAACGTGTTTAGGAATGCAGTTTACGCAAGTTAAATTAAAACTTTTGGAAAATAATTCCTTTGCAGACATTCATCAAGGATTAGCTAATAATTTTTACTCTCCAAAAGCCCCGGTTTTTTCAGAAAAAGAAAAGAATTTAGCTGATTTTTTAATAAAAGAAATTCAAAAAGGGTCAGTTTTTCGTAAAAAGTTTGAGGGATTGCCCGAAGATTTTAATGATGAATTTTTGGATGAAGTTGTTTCCTACATTCAAATAAATTCACTGAGTGAGAAACTACCTTCAAGAAAAGATTTTGATTTTTTGCTTGAAACAATTCAAAAACTTTTAACCCAGATAAAATTTATAGTTAATAAAAAACTTTTTTCTGCATACATTTTATACAATTCAATTGGTCTTAAACAATTATCTTTTTTTTCACTCGATGAGGATTTGGAAGAATTAATGGTAAATTCTCCTCAAAATATTTTTGTTTTTCATAAAAAATATGGAATGTGTAGAACTGATGTTAATTTAGGTGAAAAAGAATTAACTGATATTATTCAAAAAATTGCTCTTACTATTGGAAGAGAACTTGGCGGGAAAAATGCAGTTTTGGATGCTCGTCTTCCTGATGGTTCAAGAGTTAATGCAACTATTTCAGAATTGTCTCCAACAGGCGCAACATTAACAATTAGAAAGTTTTCAACAATTCCTCTAACAATTTTAGATTTAATTCAAAATAATACTCTTTCAAGCGAAGCAGCCGCTTTCTTATGGTTAATGACAGAAGGATTTGGAAACTCCCCCCAAAATATGATAGTTGCTGGGGGTACTGCCTCAGGTAAAACAACTTTTTTGAATATTCTTTCAAATTTTATACGATTGAATGAAAGAGTTATTTCAATTGAGGATACAATTGAACTTTCGCTTTTAGCTAGAGAAAATTGGGTTGCTCTTGAAGCAAGAAGTAATCCAAATGCAGAGGTGCAAATGAATTCATTACTAAAAAATGCAATGCGTATGCGCCCTGATCGATTGATTATTGGCGAAGTAAGAGGAGAAGAAGCGTTATCTTTGTTTAATGCGATGGACACTGGACACCAAGGTTGCTTAGGCACAATTCACGCAAATAATGCCCGAGAAGCAGTTTTAAAATTGCAAGAAAAACCTCTTTCTGTTCCTGAAGCAATGCTTCCTTTGCTAAATGTAATAGTAATTATGCAAAGAAAGTATTCCAAAGAAAAAGGAATGCAAAGAAGAGTTACTCAGATTGTAGAATTATCAAGAATGGATAATAAAGTTTTATTCGGTAATTTATTTGATTTTGATGAAAAGAGTGATTCATTGAAGCGAACCGGAATTTCAGGAACAATTATGGAAGATATCGCAAAGAAAAATTCTATTTCAAAACTTGCTGTAATGAATGAAGTTGTTGTTAGAAAAAAAGTTTTAGAGTGGATGATAAAAGAAGGAATAAGAAATCCTTTAGAAGTTCTTGAAGTAATTGATACGTATTATTATAACCCTGAAAAAGTTTTGAAAACAATTTCGGATTTAGAATAGTTTTTGAATTTTAAAAATTTAAACTTATATGGTTTGCTTCTTATTATTCTTTTTTAGTTTTTTTAATATTTGATTTAAATTCGAAAACCTTAGCATAAATACTTCCATTTTCAGAGGGTTTGCTTTCAAATAAAATAAATTTATCCACTTTTATTGTTTGATTTATTTTCTTTCCTCTTATTTTTTTAAAATTTTCATTAATATCTCTTCCTTCTTTGGCTTTTGCGATTGTAACGTGTCCTGAAAAATCATTATCAAGGTGTAGTTCTCTTGATATATTTTCTGCTAAATTAAATAGTTCTATTGCTTGAGCACTTAACCAAATTACCCGATCATCAAAGCTTCCAGTCCCTCCTAAAAGAAGCGGGAATTTACTAAATTGGATTTTTTTTAGTTTTTCAATTATAACTTTTTCATTTGATTCAGAAGCATCCCCAATAAATGCTAGTGTAATGTGCAAGTTTTCCTTTTGTACTTTTTTTACTTCTCCTAAAGGTTGGATAAGTTCAGAATTGATTTTTTCCTTTAAATCCTTAGGTATATCTATTGCAACAAACAATCTTTTCATTTTTTAAATCCCTTTTAGTTTTTTTTTATTGAAGTTCTTTTTTTGCTCCCAAATAAAGCATTTCAATTAGCTCCTGATTCTTTTTGAATTTCTCATTTCCTTTTTTAACCAAATATTTCAAATATTCATCACTCACAATCATTTTTCCTTCTTTGATTGGGGCATTTACATTTTGTGTCCCAAGTATTTCCACAATAAATTTTCCATCTTTTGCAACTTTTATTCCCGCTCGTTTAATTCCTACGTTTTCACAAAGAACAAGTATTTTTTTTGCGTTTTCAATATTGTTTGTTCCTAAATGTAAAATTAATGGTTCTTGCTTAAACCATAGTACCGCTCCATTAAAGTCATGCACTGCCTCAATTACTTCGCTTTCTTTTATTGTTCTGTGCCACTTTCTGTAAAATGCACTTTCTTGTTTTGTTTCTTCTTCACCCAGTCCGATTAGTGCAATTCTTCCTGCGCATGAACTTGAAGTAAAATAGTTTTTTGTTTTTATTATAAAATCACAAAGTGGGATAAAATCCTCATCCATTCTTCCAATAGCTTTTGCTTCTTCATATGTTTCCTTATGGTGTTTTTTTGTCATGTCAAATCTTGATTTTTCAGCGCGTTCTTGCTTTTGCTTATCTTTTTGCGGAGTAGATCCTTTTTTTTGACTAACATTTGTTTTTTTACTCATAAGAATACCTTTTTATTTCATTCTCACTTGAATTAATTTGATTTGGTATGTTTAAAAAAGCATTGATTATGTTAGCATTTTTGTTATTGCTGGTTTCTAGTGTTTTTGCAGTAAGATTGATTGATCCTTTGTCAAAAGAGTTTTCAAATAATGATTCTTTTGTAGGGACCGTTGCGGTTGGAAATACTATGGAATTGATTTTTTCAAAGGAATTAACCAATAAGTACCAATCTTTAGAAATTGAATCTTCTTCAGTAAAGAATTTGGATTATTCAATAAAGTATGAGAAAGAATCAATTAAGCTTTATATTGTTGTTCCTAAAGATGCTTCTGTTGGTGTAGAATCGATTAGTGCTAAGTTTTTTGGTTCTTCAGCAAGTGATTCAATTGATTTGACTTACGAAGTAGTTTCTGGCGTTTTAGGAGTTTCTCCAGCGAGTAATGCAGAAGTAACCACTTACGTTGATTTGAGTGCAACTTTCAAATTATTTTTTGTGAACAATACCGATTCAGATGCTGTTTATAATATTGAAACTAATTTACCTGCTAATTGGTTTGATGTTTCTGCTTTTGCAGTAAATAAAAAGAGTATTCAAGTTGTTGTTCCAAAAAGATCTTCTCTTGAGCAATCATTTAACACTTATCCTCGTCTTGAAGGAAGTAAAGAATTCAAATCAACAGTTTATTTTGAAAATACTTCAAGCGATTTCTCTTTCAAAATTAATGCACTTCCAACTCTAAAAAGCAAGTTATCAGTTGTTGTTTATGGGCTTCCATTTTATTCCTTCTCTTTGCTTCCAAGTTACTTTTTGAATGGATTAGTTTCTTTTGCGTTTGTTAATTAAATTTAACTTTTTTTTTAGTTCATTTTCTTTTAATTCAATTGTTTTTTAATTAGTATTATTTAGTTTTCTACTTATGAATTCTCCCCATTCAAAGCAGGATGAGTTATTTGCAAAAAAAATTGTTGAAGAGCTTAACTCTGATTCAATTTTGACAGAAAGGGATTTTTCAAAAAGTTTGTTTTTTTGGGCAAAGCATTTCAAATTAAGTGAGATTCCATCAAACCCTTACATTTTGTCATTTGCAAAAAAACCCTCTAAGAAAGTTCTTTTGTTTTTATCAATAAAACCTACTCGGAGTCTTTCAGGCGTGCAGGTAGTAGCAGTAATGCTTCCTCCTTTCCCCTGTCCTGGCAAATGCACTTATTGCCCTACTTCTCTTGAAGATAAAAAATCTCCTAAATCATATACTGGGTTTGAACCTAGTGCATTAAGAGCTCAACGTTTGAATTATGATGCTTATAAAATTGTAACAAATAGAATAAAGCAACTTGATGCGACAGGAAATTTTGCTCAGAAAATTGAACTTATTTTTCAAGGTAGTTCTTTTACTGCTTTAGGACAAAAACAACAAGAAACTGTTGTGAAAAAGTCTCTTGATGCAATTTCTGAAAAAAAATCTTCTTCACTAAAACAATCAAAGCTTAATTCAGAAAAATCGAAAAGAAGAGTGGTGGGAATAACCTTTGAAACTCGTCCAGATTTGTGTTCAGAATTTCAAATTGAAGAAATGTTAAATTTGGGTGGTACAAGAGTTGAGCTTGGAGTACAAAATCCTTCTGATGAAATTTATAAAAAAATAAATCGCGGTCATACAGTTAGTGATGTAGTAGATTCTACAAAAAGATTAAAGGATTCCTCATTCAAAGTTTTGTATCACTTAATGCCAGGTCTTCCAGGGAGTGATTATAAAACTGATTTAAAAAATATGAAGAGTATTTTTACAAACCCTGATTTTAAACCAGATATGGTGAAATTTTACCCTTGTTTAGTTATAAAAGGAACTCAGCTTTATGAAGATTGGAAAGCAGGTAATTTTTCTCCAATGCTTGAAGAAGAAGCAGTTAAACTATTTGTTGAATTAAAATCCACTCTCCCAAACTGGGTGAGGGTTATGCGAGTGGAGCGTGACATTCCAGGGAATGTTATAGAAGCAGGGATAAAGAAAACAAATTTACGCCAGTTGATTGATGAAGAATTACACAAACAGAAAAAGAAATGTAATTGTATAAGATGTCGTGAAATTGGCTTAGGTTCAAGAGGAAAGAATATTGATTTTGAAAAAGAGTTGTCAAAAGCAAAATTAAGTACCCAGTTTTATGATGCCTCAGGTGGAGAAGAAGCTTTTATTTCAGTTGAATCAAAAGAGCACTTGTTTGGGTTTTTAAGATTAAGAAATCCCGCTTCTCCTTTCATGAAACAAATTAGTTCTAAAACAGCTTTAGTTAGAGAACTTCATGTGTATGGAAAAACTATTCCCTTAGGGAAAAAGGATGATGCTTCCTCTTCTCAACACCAAGGGTTAGGAAAACAATTAATGCTTGAAGCTGAAAAAATAGCAAAAGAAAGATTTTCCTCAAACAAAATGGTAGTAATTTCAGGATTGGGAGTAAGGGAATATTACAGAAAGAATTTCAATTACAAAAAAGAAGAACCTTTTATGTCAAAGAAGATTTAAATTAAATACATTTGTTAATAACTTAGTGTTGTAAGTATTTAGTTGATGTTTATGTATGAATTGATTTTGATTGGAATAATAATTGTTTTAGTAATAGCTTTGTTTTTTGTTTTAAAAATGTTTTTCTCACTGAAAAATGAAATAGATGATTTAAGATTTTCAAAAAAATCCCAAAGTGTAAAATATGGGCAATTAACCGAACAGTGGATTCCATTTTCAGATAAATACCCTTACAACCCTCAGAATTTTCGTTTTATTGGTAAACCCATAGATGGGGTTAGTTTTGAGGATGATAAAATAGTTTTTGTTGAATTCAAAACAAACACTTCTCAATTAAGTGAAGTTCAAAAGAAAGTGAGGGATTTGGTTGAAAAAAAGAAAGTTGAATGGTTTGAGCTGCGAGTGGAATAAGATTGTAGAATCATTTGCCTCGCGGGATGTGAACTGTTGCCCCCATTTTTCTAAGCTTTCTCAACAATGTCTTAGTCCGGGCGTCCATTGGTGGCTTTGGTTCTAAAGCTTTTTTTCTCCACTTTTCTCTTATTTGGGCAATCCGAATCTCATTTATTTTTTCCGCCCTTTTCTTGAGCCTTTTTAGTGTAAGGTTTATCTCTTTGGATTGTCTTTCACCTAGTCGCAATGGTTTGCCGGCTTCAAAATCTGAGTGGAATCCAATGCAATTTCCTTTTCCGCCGAGTTCCATATTCAGAAATTGTTCTATCCCGAAGCCTTTTGCCTTGCCTTTAAATTTTGAACCAATTACTTTCAGCAATGCATTTCTTGAATAAGATCTTATTCCTGTGATATCCGCGGAGAGGTAATTTATACCGCCTCTTTCGGTGACATATGCCATCGTCATCATTACTTTATTTTCTTTTGTAGCTTTTTTCGCTTCATGTTCTAGAATTTCAAAATCCCTTTTTGGAACTTTTATCATATCCGCATCGAATGTTATTAGTGCATCGCAATTTTTACGCAGGCCTTCTTTGAACGCTGCAAATATTGCCGCAGCTTTTCCGACGTTTTTTGGCATTTGGAGTACCTGCGCGCCATTTTTACGCGCTACTTTTGCAGTATCATCTGTGCTGCCGTCGTTAACAACAAGAATTGTTCCGTCGAATCCGGTTTCTCGTATAAGGCTGATTGCTTTTCCAATATTTTTTTCTTCATTAAGACACGGTATTGCAACAATAGTGTTCTGGTGCATTTTTTCACTCCAATTTATACCTTAGTGTTGCAACTACTCCTCCAAATCCATGTATAATTTTTTCCTGTGGATTTTTTGAGGAAATAATTTCAGTACTACTTCCATTTTTTTCAGCAAGATTAAGTATTTTTTCTGCTTTTTCCCTATTTTGCATTAAATAACTTTCAGAAATAATTAATTTTTCAACAGCGCCTAATTCAAGTGCAGTAGTAACTTTGTCAAACCCATATTCTCCTTTTCCTTTTGCAACCATTCCCATAAAATCCTCAATTACTTTAGACTCCTTAAATATTTGAAGTTCCTTTTCAACTTTCTCTATTTTTCCTTCTCTCATTAATTCATTAAATCCAGTTACGGATACAGAATTTGTGCTTTCCGTTAAAACATTAGCAAATCCCTTTATTTTTTTGTCTTCAATAAATTTCTTTAAGTTATCTTTAGTAAATCCGGGTCCTGCAAGAATAATTTTTTTAGGGGCGAGTGCAATTATTTTTTCAAGTATTTCATCAAAGTAAGTGCTTTTTTCCTGAGCATATCTTTTTCCTTTTATTTTTTCTTTAATAGTAGCTTTTTTTGATATAGTATAAGAATTAATAAAAGCCAATTCCGCTTCCTCTTCATCAAGTAAAATCGCCAAAAGTGCATCATTTGCACTTGCTTTTTCTGCTTTTCTTAATCTGTCAATTTGCCAATTTTGAATGCTTTCTTTTTTTATTCTTATTTTTTCTCCGTATCCAATTTCTAAATTTTGATGACTTCTAATTTCAATAAACTCCTCAGGTTTTCCGCTTAGTATAATTCCATTTATTCTTAATTCATTTGAGTATTCTTCAAAGTGCGCACTTTCTACTTTAAGTTCAACAAATAACCTTATTCTCTCTGCTTTTTCTCCTTCTTTTTTAGGTTTTATTTTTCTGTCCACTGATCCGTAAATAATGTCATCTTTAGAGATAATTTTCTCTAAATGCCACAAATCATCAGCCGTTTCCGGTATGCAGAGTATTTCGTTTTCTTTTTTATCAATTTTAAGTACTTTCATAAAGGATATTAGTAATTAGGAATATTTAAATTAAGTTTATTCTTCTTTTATGCTACATGAGTGCGTTAATAAGGTCAAAAAAACCCAAAAGATTTGGTATTGTTGAAGCATTAATCTATAATTCAAAAGGAGAAATTCTTCTTCTAAAACGTTCAAAAAAGAACTCTACTTGGGTAAATAAGTGGCAGCTTCCTGGTGGTAAAGTTGAGAAAAATGAATCTTTTATTAGGGCAATTAAAAGAGAAATTAAAGAAGAATCCTCTCTTAGTTGCGCTAATATAAATTTAGATAAAGTTTTTTGTTTTAAGCACACTTTTAAAGGATTAAAGGAATGTATTTGTTTGAAAGTATATTCCTGTAAATTAAGTAATGATCCTTTAATTTTGAGTAAAGATCACTCTTCATTTAAATTTGTTAATTTGAATAAAATAAAAAAATCTTCTTTGACAGAGATTTCAAGAATATCTGTTTTTGGGTTATAAAAAATTAAATTATATTATTAAACTATTTTACAATTTCTTTGTTTTAAGCGTAGTATTTTCCGTCCAATTTTTGTTCTCTATCAAGAACAGAATCAGTTTTATTTATTCTCGGTCTTTTTGTATCCTTATCTCTTCTCACCGTGATATTCAAATAAGCAAGTAATTTATTCATCCCTTCTCCAACAGCAAAAGGCCCTTGTGCTTTTCCACTTATTGCAGGTTCTCCACTAAAAACCATTATTTTATCACTTAAAAAATCAATAAAAGTTAAATCGTGGTCGATTACAAGTGCAGAGCAATCAGTAACATCCATATGCCCCTTAATTGCTTTTCCAACAGCTAACCTTTGTTCAACATCCAAATAAGCGCTTGGTTCATCAAGTAAATATAGATCCGCTTTTTTGCTTAAGCATAAAGCAATTGATACTCTTTGAAGTTCTCCCCCTGAAAGATTTTTTGCTTTTTTCTCAAGTAGTTCTTCAAGTTCAAGTGGTCGCAGTATAGTTTGTCTAATATCTCCAATTGATACTCCTTCAAAAAGTTCCATGACAGTTTTATCTCCAGTGTATGAAATGTATTGCGGTTTATATGATATTTTTGTTTGTTGTTCAAGAGTAGTATTATCAGGAGTTATTTCCCCTGCGAGCATTTTCATAAAAGTTGTTTTTCCAATTCCATTAGGTCCAACAATTCCTATTATTTCATTTCTTTTTACTTTGTTTGCCTCTGCTTCAAAATTAAATGATCCCAACTTTTTTTGTATAAGGGGCCACTCTATTATTTGTTCCCTTCTCTCTTTTTTCTCGCTTCTTTCTTTTCCAAAAAAATCAATTTTATAATCTCTAAATCTATAATTTTCATCTTTTGAATATCCATCAAGATAAGTGTTAATTCCTTCTCTTGTTGTTTTTATGTGCGAAACAAATCCAAATACTCTTGGTTTTCCGTACATTAAATTTACATAATCAGATAAATAATCAAGCAAAACTAAATCGTGTTCTACAACAATAACTGCTGCTTCTTTTGCAATTCCTCTAATATATTCCGCAACCCTCAATCTTTCTTTTATATCCAAAAATGAACTTGGTTCATCAAAGAAATATACTTCTGCATTTTTTAATCCAGTTGCAGCAATTGCGACTTTTTGAAATTCTCCTCCTGATAATTTACTTGAATCTCTTTGTAGTATTCCTTCAATATTAAGTGCTTTAGCAGTTTGGGCTAATTTTCCTTTTTCATCAATTTTAGAAAGTAATTCTTGTACCGTTCCAGTTGGTTTTAGAAGTTCAATATTTTGTGGTTTTACAGCCACCTTTATCCCTTTTCCATAAACTTTTTTAAAATAATCAAAAGCTTCTTTTCCTTTGTAAAAATCCATTACTTTCTGTTTTGAACTTTCTTTTTCATTAAAATTAGGTATTATGTTTCCTGATAAAATTTTTACTATTGTAGTTTTTCCTATTCCGTTTCTTCCAACAAATCCAAGCACCGCTTTTTCTTTTGGGATTGGCAGTCCGTGCAATCTGAATTGGTTTTTCCCAAATGAATGAATTGGTTCATCAAGTTCAAATGATAAATTAATTATGCTTATTGCCTTGTAGGGGCATTTGTTTTGGCATATTTCGCAACCTATACAAAGATCCTCTGAAATAAGCGGTTTTTGCACATCCGCGTGAGTAATACATTCTTTTCCCGCTCTATTGATGGGACAAACCTTTTCACACAAATAATTTCCGCAGTGCTTTGGATTGCATGTTTCGTAGTCAATAACAGCAATTCTTTTTTTTGCGTTCATAGTTAAAGTCTATTTTAAAAAGCTATAAAAACCTCTTGTAGCGGTCTTTTTTTTGGTTCAATTTTATTGTTTTGGAGCAATTAAATTTATGTTCTTTTTAATGTCGAAATTAATATTTTTTGCTAAAAGAATCTTGTTTGTGCATGTTAATTTCATATTGTATTTATTAACATCAATCTTTTGCAAAATAGTTGCATTGCATGAAATTAAAGGATCAGTTTTTGTAGAATTAAGAATTAAATTAGCTCCATTTTGTAAGCAGTTTTTCAATGTTGGTTCATCTTTTTGCCAGTTGCAGTCAGAAGCCATGTTTTTCAGATTGAGTTCATTTATTGAAACAAAATTTTTTATTTCTGGAATAAAAATAAGTGTGTTATCACTGGTTTTTATTGGGTAAATTGAACTTAATAGAATTACAGATAAAATTAATATAGTAAATAAAGCAAGTACTCCTCCAAATCCTTTCATTGTGTTCCCTCGCAAATAGTTTTTTTATCCATGGTTTGAGCAGGAGTAGGTTGTTTTGTTGTTAATGAATTATAATAGTATAAATCACTGCATTTTTGGTTTTGGTTTGTTAAAATATTTTCTTTTGCAGGTTCATTAAAATAAAGTGTCATCATTTCACTGTTATTTAATTTTGGCGATATTAGTTCAGTATTATTTTTTTCATAAACTGTTACCCATAGAGTAGTTGCAGCTAAAAGTATAAGTCCTATTGTTAGTAATGAATCAATGCTGAACATAAATCCTTTCATTTTGCCACCATCAATCTAAGTGTTTCTTTTTTTATATTTTGATCGTAACAAATTGAACTTGTTATTACGCAATTTTTTAGCATATTAAAATCAGTTGTATTTTTGCAAGTTAAAACATTTAAATCAAAAACAACAATATTGTTTGAATTTGATATTTCGTCATAAATAATATCTGTTCCCAAAATTAATTTTATATTATAATCCATAAGTGTTGTTTTCTCCTTTAATTTTGCCAAAGTATTTCCTAATGTTTCATTACCAAATTTATCTCTGTTTATTGAATATGCTGCGTGAAATTGGTCAAAATTGCAATCCCATTCCGTGGAATTAGTTATTACTTGTGCTGCAAGAATTGTTTTTTGGTTAATGTTTTCTTGAGCAATTTGTTGTTTTTGGTTGTAAGTATTTATTTCAACTGCGCCTAAGAGTATTCCTATTCCAAGTAAAAGTATAATTACTCCAAACAATAAATCAATTGAAAATATTTGTCCTCTATTCATGTAATATCACTATTGTTCCTGCATTTTCATCTTTTCCAATTTTTATTGTTGTATTTGCATTTTTATAAAATGGTTTTTGAGATTCAATAACCTCTGTTCCATTATTTATTGAAAGTTTAAGTATATTGTTAGAAACACTAGCTATAGGGTATTCTTTTACTTGGTTTTTGTTTTGATCCAAGTAATTTATTTTTTCAAGCGTGGTAATTATTTGGTAATTATAATCATCAATTATTTGTGTTTGAGTTATTAAATTTGTTAGTTTTTGGTTTTCCAAATCAAGTTGCTGTTTTGTACTTATTCTATCCTGACTCATATAAGTTGAATTTACTAATCCATTAAAAGAAACAACAATTAGTACTGCAGCAACTATTGTGAAGAGCAAATCAATGCTTATTTGTCCTTTTTGCATTTTAGATTAACCTCTTTTCTTCTTTTAAATTATGCCTTGCTTTGAAATTTGCTCTTTTTCAAATAAGTTCAATCTTAATTTTATTACTTTTTTTATCATAAACTCCTGTATTTTCAATCAAAAAAGGATATCCTAAAATAAAATTGATAGGGTATTTTACAAATAGTTTTTTATCCGCCAAACTTGGAGTATTAGTGGAATTAGGGTGCGAGTGTAGTGATCCAATTATTGTTTCATCATACGGCATAGCTTGCTGATTTATGCTTGCTGAATTTTCATCCGTTTCACTTGGTAGAAAAACAAATTCAGTTATTTCTTCAAGCTTAGACTTTCCTCCTAAAAAACAAATAAATTCATTAGGGTAATTGTTATTGGATGCATTAAGCATTTCATTTAGTAAATTCTTTTTTATTTTCCACATACTTAAAGTAATATGAAAAGGTAGAAAAATATAGTGGGTACTATCAAACTTGACATTAAAGTGCTTCTTCTTACATTTTTGCTTATCGTATATACTCCAAGTCCTGTTGCAAAAAATAAAGCAATAAGTCCAATTAGTCCATTCATTATTCCCACAAGAACAACCATAAAAATTAAACACAAGATGTTGAGTAGTTTTGTGTTTTTTTGATTAAATAAATGCACTGCTCTTTTTGCAATAATTAATGTGACTATTCCTCCAATTCCTGCAGCAAAGATCATAATTAAAGTTCCAATAAATAAAGTTTCCGGGGTGTAGAATATTTTGTCTTGCAGTGCAATCATTGTTCCGTTTCGTGTTTTTCCTAGAGCAAGTAGCATTGCAAAAGAAAAAAAGAAATTTGAAGCGTTTATTGCTCCAAGCATTGTCAAATAGTTTTGAGGGGCCGTTGTTTTTCTAAGTGCATTAATTATTCCTCCCGCAGTATTGCTTCCAATTCCTGGCATCACTGAGACTATTGCTCCGCCAGCTACTCCTACTAAAGCATCTTTGATAGTTTCTTTTTTTATTTCAAAAGTTTCATTTTGTTTTGTATTCAAAAAAGTTTCTTTTTCCTTTAACGCCCATATTAATCCAGCCACTCCAAAATATCCACTAATTAATGGAAAAATTTGGTTTTTAAAATAAAATCCATGTGCTCCGCACGTAATAATTATGAACAAAACAATTAATTTTCTTTTTAGATTTTTTTCTTCAGTTATAAAAATAATTAGTGCAAAAATAAGTATTATTGGTGTTAAAGTTATTATTTGGCTTGAGTTTTCTTCCAAAAAAATAAAAAAAGGTATTGTTAATATTGATCCAATTATTACCGCAATAATTCCTCCAAATATGGTGTGAGTAATTGCTTCGAGTGCTTTTCCCTCTAAAAGCAATTTGTGTGCGGGTAGTACACTTTCAAATGTATTTTCACTTGGCGCACTTAAAAAAGTAGAGGGGATAAATTCAACAAAAGATTGTACAATGCACATTGATAGCATAAAAGCAGTTATTTCAATTCCAAAAAAAGGAGTAAGCGCAAGAAGTACTGAAATGTTATTTGAGTGAAGTCCTGGAATTAATCCAGCAATTATTCCTGCAAGTGCCCCAAGTAAGCACCAAATAATCACTCTTTCACCACTTTTTGTGCAAATAAACTTTTTTGTCCTTGGTTTTGGGCATAAACCGTAACAAAATTATTTTCTTCCAAAGTGGTTGCTTTTGGATAATAAATAGTTGCAGAGTTTCCATCATTTAATATAAATATACTAACAGGATAATTTTTTACTACATATTCCACTCTTCCAAATAATTTTCCTTTGGAATTTTGTATTTGCAAAATTTCATTAATGGTCTTTTCTTCAAAATCCGGTTTGTAACTAAAAATGATTAATATTAGACTGAGTAATGTTATAAAAAAGCATATTTGTGAAATGTGTTTTTGGTTCATTTGTGAATTTTGTTTGGTTGTTTTAAAAGAACTTGCTTTGTTTTCGTTTATTGTCGTACTGTAACTAGAACTTGTACATTTTTTAATCCTGTATTTGTTGTTATCATATTTTCAATTTTAATTGTATTAATATCAATAGTTGGTGTTTTATCTACATTAATTGTTATTACTGATGTAGTTGCGTTTTTTTGAACAGTAATTTTTTCAATTATTATATTTTTTTCTTGTTTTGAAAGTTCTTCAAGTGCCCCAGTTCTTGCATATCCTAAAGCAACTGTTTCATTGTGGAATTGTAAGTAAAGGGTTGTTATCATAATAACTGCGCTGATGACTATTAACAAAACTAGTAAGCTTTCAAAAGCAATTTGTCCTTTTGTTTTCATTTTATTCACTTCTCACAAAATCAATACCGCTATTTGTTTTTTGAATAGTAATACTAATTTTCTGTGGGCCGTTAATTTGTTTTGTAACACAATTTAGTGTGCTGTTAGTAAGAAATGTTTTTGTGCATATCCCACTAGCGCACTGCGATGGGAAAGGGTTTTGGAGCAATTGTGTGCTAAAAGATATTTTTCCAAAATTGTTGCAGTCAATAGTGGTGTTGTTTGGTACAAACAAATTTAAAGTTTGTCTTGATCCTTCCCCAAATAAATTTATTTCTTTAATTGAATTGCTTAATTTTTGGCACTCATTATTTGCTCGTGTTACATTTTCTGTATCTTGTATAATATTTTGAGTATCTTTTACTAAAGGTATAGTAACAGCAACCAAATAAACAACTATTATCAATATTAGAAAAATAAATTCAATAACAGCTTGTCCTTTTTGCATGTTAAATTCCTCCAAGAAGCAAAATTAGTATATCTCCAAGTATTAAGCATATTACATATCCAATAAGCATTGTGGGTACAAAAGGCATGCTTTCTTTTATTAACATTTTTTTTGGGATTAATCCTTTTTTTGCCAATTGTTTTACGATTATTAGTTCTTCATCATTAAGTCCCCTTGCTTTTACTCCTGATATTATTTCCTTTTTTGGTGCAAGCATTTCTTTTAATGGATTTGAATTTTTGTCCTTAATTAATTTAATTATTGTTGCAAAATCTATTCCTTTAAGTTCAACAACTTTTTTTCCTTTCCAAATAAGTGTTTTTGCCGGTATCATTCCTTCAGTTAGTTTTTTTACCTCTATTTCACTAACTAGAACCCTTTTCACTGAGAAAAGGATTTTTATCATTGAATAAAATATTACACTAATTAGTATTGCTGCGATAAGTGCTTGTGTTAGTAAGATATAATTCAAAATTACTGCTAAAATTAAGGATATTATTGTTGCGTATTTTTTATTAATTTTAAGCATTCCCCAAAAAATAAGTATTGGGATTGTTAGTAATGAATTAATTGAATACGCAATTAGTATAGTGTATGCCGCCGAAGTAAATAGTGCTGCATGTATTGACAGAATTATTTTTGGTTTCATTTCCTCAAATATCTCTTTTTGCATTTTTTTATTTTTGCTTAATTTTACTATTACTACAAATATTCCGTAAGGGAGGAAAGCAAAAAGAGAATATAAAAATAAAGTTATTGGAAAAAGAGGTAAATTAGAATTTGTCAAAAGTCCTATTTTAAGTAGAGCTGGAGTGAAAGGATTTAGTGCTCCAAGTCCCATAAAAAGTTTTACATCTCCTCCAGCAAATATTCCTGCTTTCCACATGATCCATCCGAAAAAGAATCCAATACACATTCCTAAAAATGAATAAATGAAAGGTAATGGGTTTGATTGCATTATTGATTGTATTCCAAATAAAATTAATCCTATTATTGCAAGCCCATAATTTAGTTTGTTTGGAACAATTCTTTCTTTTAGATCCGTGTAAGTTGCAACAATTAGTCCTGCTAAAGAAATGATTATTGCTATGTAAAAGATTTGATTTAGTATAACTATTTCCATGTAGTAGATTTAATTGTTTTATTGTTTTTAATCTTAGTGTTTTGTGGATATTTTGCAAAAAACACTTTTACAAAATAAGTTTTTGCTAATTAATTAGACATGATATTTTCAATAACTCTTGCTCTTGTAGAAAGTATATCCGCTTGTGCTTTCATTGCTATTCCTCTTAAGGTTTCAACTAGAACTGCTGAGAATATAGCAAGCATTATTGTGAATGCAGTTGTTAGAAGATATTCAAATGAAACTTGTGCGCGTTCTTCCATTTTTTTACCCTCTTATTAAGATTTAATTAAAATGTTATTCGAAAGTTTTGCAAGCCAGTGTTGGAGTGTTTTTAAAATCCGCTAATGCTTGGCAGTTTGTGTCATCTGGTTTTGCAGAGAGCCCTGTAGCAGGATTTACTCCTACATATTCATTCGTATCTTTGCACAAATAGCATCCGCATTCAAATGTTTTTGAATTTAGTGTTCCGCATATATAATCATAATTTTGTTTATTTCCAGCATCTTGAACGGTTGGAATCATTCCTGCAATGAATGAAATTACAATTGCAACTATAACAACCGCTGCAGCAATTAGCATTAAGTATTCTAACGAACCTTGTCCTCTATAATTCACAATTAATCCCTCTTACTTTAATTAACAACTTGGAGTATATAAATGTTTTAGGCATAAAAAATTAAGTGATTAACCAAGCTAGAATTAAAAAATTTAATTGGAAAAGACCTAAAAGTCTAGGTCTCTCCAAAATTAAAATAGGTTTAATATTTACTTTAAGTTTCCATCAGTTTTCATTACGTTTTTTGCAGTGTTAATATCTTTCATTCCGTTTTGATCTGATTTTGCGCCTGTCAAAACTCCTGATACTGCGATTATTACTATTGCAACAATTAGGATGGCTGCTCCAATTATTAGTAAGTATTCAATTGCTCCTTGTGCTTTTTGTTCCATTCGGTTTCCCTCCTTTAAATTATAAGTTTAGTATGCTTTTGGTATTTTTAAACCTTACTTTTTTGTTCTTTTTGCATATATTTGTAGTTTTGAGTATTTTTACATTATTTAAAACATAATTCTCATTTTCTAGTTCTATTGCCTAAATTTGTTCTTATTTTAGATTTCCATCTCTTCTAAGTATAGTTTTTGCATTATTAAGGTCAGTTAATCCGTTTTGATCTTTTTTTGCGCCTGTCAAAACTCCTGATACTGCGATTATTACTATTGCAACAACTAGGATGGCTGCTCCAATTATTAGTAAGTATTCGATTGCTCCTTGTGCTTTTTGTTCCATTAATTTTCGCCTCTATTATTAATTTATTTAGTTTTAAACTTTATTTTTAGTTGCCTGCATTTGCTTGTGCTTTTGTTGCTTCTGAAGCAGAGTTTGCAGTGTTTTTAATATAAATTGCTACAATTGTTGCTAAAGCCACCCCTGCAACAATGATTAGTAAATATTCTAAATTTACTTGTGCTTTTTCTTCCATCATATTGAACCAACAACTATACTTGTGATAACTATTTTTGAAAGATGATACATCACGAAGGCTACCAATAATAGTAGCGGGATATATATAATGCTTTTGTTAACTTTTCCTTCTCTAATTAATGCCATCATCATTCCTGATCCAATTACTTCAATTATTATATAAAGTTGAGTTATTGTTGTCAAAAAAATATCTTTTGGCGCATCCATGTTTAGTTCTCTTGTCCCTATAGTGCTAAACCCGCTTATTACAGATCCAATTTCTCCAAATATTATTGGTGCAATAAATCCTCCTGCTGCAATTAAAAATAAGAATTGCATTGTAGTGCTTGTTTTTCTATCTTCCTTTAATCTTTGATAATCTCTTAAATCATCTGCAATTTCATTTAATATATCCGATAATGATGAACCTGTTTTTATTGAATCAAGTATTATTGTCACCGTTCGTTTTATTCTAATAGAATCTATTCTGTTTGCAAATCCTGTTAGTGCTGTATCTAAGTTTTCTCCATCTTCCATTCTTCTTAAAGCTAGTTGCATTTCTTCAGACAATCTTCCATAATCCGCTTCTACAACTTCTCTTAATGCATTTTCATAAGTATCTCCAGCCTTTAATGTATCCGCCATTTGTTTTAGTGCATCACTGAAATTTTTCTCGATTGAATCAATTATTGCTTCTTTTTTCAGGTAAGGGTAACCCAGCATTAGGATTAGTGTTGCAAGTCCGAAAGAGTAAGGAATTAAAGTAAATTCAGAAATTAGTAATGTGCTTAATGCAAATGAAATTATTCCTGTAAATATGCACATTGCAACTGAAGCTCCAATCCAAACAGGTGCGGGGTAATTTATTTGACTAAAATCAATCCATTCTTGATATTTTTGAATTAACATTGCTTCAGTTAATTGATAATATTTTTCGTAAAGGAAATTTTTTATTTTATTTGTGGGGTCTTCAAGTGGGCTCATTTAATCACATCTTTGGTTGCGCTCTATAAATAAAATAATTTAATCCAATAAATATTATTGGCATTATTATTAAGTAAAATACTATCATTACTTGTGGGGTTAAGGGAATTGTCTTAAATAGTTCTGCTCCGCCACTAGTTGCTGAGTTTCTTATTGCCCCTAAGATTAGTATTGCGGTAGGCATTACAATGCAAACAAAAATAAATATTACTGCAAAAAAGTTCATTTGTTGGGAGAAAATATTAATTCTGTTTTTCAAATCATCAGATACTTCTTCAGCGATTTCATTTATAATATCAGATAAATTTCCCCCTACTCTCATTGCTCTTAGCATGTGGTTGATTGCACTTTTCAATGCCTTACTTTGTGTTCTTAGTGCCAAATGTTTTAGTGCTGCACTAGTTTCAGTTCCTTCTTCTATTTCAGTAATACTTCTTGCAAATTCTTCACTAAGTACTCCATAATTAGCTGCAGTTACTGCTTGAATTGTTTTGTATAGTCCAAGTCCCGCTCTAAGTTCAGTTGCCATGTGTCTTAATGCAAATGGAAGTTCAGCAGTGCATGCATTTCCTCTTGCCACTGCTTTTTGTCGTGGAACATCAAGAATAATTACCATTGTAATAATTGAAGTAAGAAGTGCTAATCCTAAAGGGATTATTGTTGCTAGTGCAAAATTTCCTGTTGCTGTTGCAAATACTATTCCTAAAAATAATCCTGCAATAAACCCAAAAAGTAATCCAATTAATCCCGCAGCACTTGTAAGAGCCAAATATTGGTTTGAAGAATAGTTCATATTTGCTGAGTAAAGGTAGTACCCTATTTCATTACTCAAAGGGATTTTTTTGAGTGCTTCTTTTATTGGGCTCAAATATTTTTTAAGTTTTAAATAAAATGTTCCCACTTGCTGAGCAAGTTTTGAATTAAATGAATCCAAATCATCTTTGTTAGTAATATCCGCTTTTGCGTAAGTATCTTCTTCAATTATTCCTCGTAGTTCTTTAAGTCCTCCTGAAACTTCTTCAAATTGCATTCCTTCAGAACGGTATTTTTTTTTCATCGTTTCAACGATTTGGTCAACCTCTTCTTTGCTGGTCATTGTTTCAAATTTCATTTTCTCCACCAGCCATTTTTTTATTTTCTAAAAATGTTTTTCCTCTTTCAGATACTTCATTTAAGTCTCTTATATTTTTATCTTTTAAATCCTCAAGGAATTTTTGTCTTGCAAATAGTTCTGCTTCTATTCTTTCTCTTCCATATCCTGTAAAGTTTTGAAGAGTTTTTAAGTATTTACTTTCCACAAGCGTTCTTTCAAGTGTATCTCTCACAGGATCTCTTTGGAATATTGTTTCAGTTTTTGGCTTTCCTTCCATTGCTCCATACACTTCAGCAATTTCACTTATTCTTCTAATAGTTCCTTTCTTTCTATCATAATATCTATGTTCAACAATAACAAAATCAAGTCCAGAGAGCATAATACTTGGTACATTCATTGGTGGTGAAGTTACACGAATTATTGTTTCTTCCGCACTATTTGCGTGCACAGTTCCTAAAGATCCATCGTGCCCAGTGTTTAATGCAGTGAATAAAGTGAACGCTTCTTCGTGTCTAATTTCTCCCACAATTATTCTATCAGGTCTCATTCTCAGTGAGTTCTTTGTAAGTACATCCATTTTCAGTTCTCCAGTTCCCTCAATTCCCGGAGGTCTTGCTTCAAGTCTAATCCAATGTTTTATTGCCAAACTTAATTCTGCAGTATCTTCAATAGTAATAACTCTTTCTCTATCAGGAACAAATGAAGCTAAAACATTTAACAGTGTAGTTTTTCCTGATCCAGTTCCTCCTGAGATTAATATATTTGCGGGTTTAGTTCCAAATCCATCAACGCACAGCCACAAAAATGCCGCTACTTCGCTTGAGAGTGTTCCCATATTTATTAAATCAATTATTGAGTAAGGATCTTGACGGAATTTTCTTATAGTTATAGTTCCTCCGCTAATTGATGCTGGCGGAATAGTAGCATTAACACGAGAACCATCTCCAAGTCTAGCATCAAGTAAGGGTGCTGCAACATCCACTCTTCTTCCTACTTCTCTTGCAATTTTATTTATCAGATCTTCAATTTCTTGTTCATTATAAAATTCAATATTAGTTAGCATCATTTCGTAGTCTCTGTGAAATACATAAACAGGTTTTTTTGGTCCTACTATCATTATTTCTTCCAGTTGATCATCCTTAATTAAATCATCAATTAATCCATACCCAACCATTTCTCTTACAACTGCTTCTGCATAAAAGTTTGTTCTACTATCAGGGATTCTTAACATTGGATTATTTTTAATTATTTCAATTATTTTTTGTTTGTAAATAATTCTTCTTTCTTCAGGATTTCTAATTTTGTAAGGAGTAATTGAAATTAATCTAGTAGTTGCTTCTTTTAGTGTGTTAATAATTCTTCTTTCAACTCCAGTTGGTCTTGTTGTTGGAGTAAAATAATATGCTAAAGGTTTTCCAGGAACTTTATAGATTTTTACTTTTCCGTAACTTTTAACTTCCACTTTTTTATTTAGTTCAAGTTCTCTTTCAATTTCTGTTTTTTCTTCCATTTCACTTTCTTGTTCTGTTTCATGTTCCATAGTTTGTTTGAATTCCTTAAAATCTTTTTTTTGAACATTTTGTGCCAATTGTTCCTCTTTATCTTCCGCTTTTACTGGATTTGTTGTTTCAACTTTTGGTGTAGCTCCTTCTTTAGCAGTAGTTGCTTTTGCAGCACCTATAATATCCTCTAAATAATCAGTTGGCATATGCAAGAATTAGGTTTTTTGTGTTATTTAAAGTTTGCTTGTAACCAATTTTGCCTTCAAGCAGTTTGAAAAATTACTAAAATTTTACTCTTGAGCATTTTCCTTTTCCACAAAGACTCAAATATTCTTTACAGAAATCTCTTCCACCCTGTTGTTTATAGTGTTTGCATCTTTGCCAAGCGGGCCCTGAGAGATCCATTCCTATTTTTTCAGTTGGTTGTTCTCTTTTTGTGCTGAATGTAATGTCATCATCTCCAATTATTTTTGCAGGTTGTTTAGCTTGTACTTGTATTTCTTCAACCATTTTGATATTTGCTTGTAATTTTTGTTGTGGTTCTTCTTGGTAGGTTCTTGCTTTAAAGTTTTTAGGATAAAGCATTTTTTCGACTTCACTTCCGCTAGGCGTAAACATGGCTTGTTTTTGTGCTGCTTGGGTTCCTGCTTTTGGTCTTGGCATTTTTTGTATATCAATACTTTGCCCCATTGCTATCATTTTTGCATTCATTCTTCTTGTATCATCAATTATGCTGTTAAACGCCATACCTCAATCACCTTGTAAAAATAATTTTTTATCTTCTTGCTCTTCTACATCCAGTTTTTGCGCATAGTGAGTGAAATTCAGCGCAGTAATCTTTTCCTGAATTAGTTTTTCTGTGTTTGCAGTTTTCCCAAGAAGTATCTCCGCCCATTTGTGAGCTTGAGCTTGAAGCATTAGCAATATTTTTGATTATACTTCCGCATCTAGGGTCACTATTTTGTCTGCTTGTTCCAAAAGATTTTTGTTGTGGGACATATCCACTTATTTCAGAATCTTTGTAAGAAATATCCTGTTTTTCAGCTTTAGGTTTAGGGTTTTCCATTATAGCATCACTCACTTCATTTTGAGCAATTTTTGGTGCAACTTTAATTTGTGCATCATTTCGTTTCATACTTCTAGCAATATCTCCAAAACCCAAATTTTCACCTTGCAACTATCAATTGCACACTGAAATATAAAGCTTTCTAGAGGAGGAAAACTTTTCAAAGTGAATAATTTGCTTAATTTTTAAATTTAATTATCTTGGGGTCAAAGTGTAACTCAAAATTTGTATTATCCAAATCAAAATTAAGATTATGGGGTTAAATTGAGTTAAACTCCACCAAAGTAAGGTTGTTCCAAGTATACAAATAAGGTGCAGGTGCTTTAAATCTTTTTTAAATCCAAAAATAATTGGCAAAGTTTTCATTTTTTCTTTTCTATCTTTTTTAATATCTCTCAAATCTCCGACAAAATTTCTCAGTATTAATACAATTAATGCCATTAAAGGAAGAATATTATTGTATCCTGTTATTCCTCCAACTATTAAAAAAAATTGTAATCCTCTTAGCAAAGGCGCAATAAATGACCAGGGTTCTTTTTTCTTTTTTGTATAAAAATATCCTGCAACAAGAAAAAGTATTGCTTCTATTTTTTGGTAAAGAATTAATCCTGTAATCGCAAGAATGATTGAAATAAAAAAAGGAATTTTGTTTCTATTTTTGTGTGCATGAGAATATTCTAAATATGCAATAAAACCTAAATGCAATAGTAGTGCCCCGATAAATAATTCAGTACTTGCTTTTACAGCAATTAAAAGTAAAGCTAAATCAAGTAATGAGTATATTCTGATTTGACCAATATAATTCAAACCACTTTTTAAAGTGGAATTAATTTTTATATCTGCAAAATTGTATACCATAAAAATAATAACCACTATTGCTTATTTATTTGTATTGAAGTGTTGTAAAATGATTTCTCCTGAGTTGTGTATTAGATGCAAAGGAAAGTTATTGTGTGGTCTTTCTAGGTGCCCTATTTTAGAAAAATCAAGTAGTAGTTCAAAAATTGTTTCAAGTATGGTTGGAACAGATTTTGTTGGTGCTTCACCACCCGGTTTTTTTGTATCTTGGCAAAATTATCCTAAAGTTGCAGTTGCACCACTTAGTGCTCTTTCAAGCGAAATATCAAACATTAGTGATTCACCTGAAAAGTGGTATGGTACTCCTCAGGAAAAAATAATTTCTTTTAGAGAATCTCTTCTTCGCTCCTACAAAACAATGCCTGTATCTCTTGCCTCAGATCCAAATTATGAATTAATTAGTTTTCAAGAAATTGCAATGGCTTCAAATGTTTTTGAGATGGAAGTAAGTTTAGTGCATAAACCAATTTTAGAAACGTCTTTTGATTCTTTCACGGCACCCTTGGGCCCTAGTGCAAAATTAAATAAAATAAGTTTGATGGAAAACCCAAGCATTCCAAAAGAGATTGATCATTATAATTCAGATACAGATGCAAAAGCAAACACTGCTTTGATTGATTTATTCAAAAAAGGTTTTCCTGTTTCAACTCTTGCCAAAGTTCTTTCAAGCGGGGCGTTGGGTGTAAAAAAGCACAGAAAAATAGTTCCTACAAGGTGGTCAATTACTGCAACCGAAGATAATATTGGTAAACATTTTATAGAGAAAATTAAAGAATTTTCTCTTATTGATTCTATTCAGGTTTTTGAGGACACTTATTTTGATAATAAATTTATTATTTTGTTGTTGCCCAAACCTTGGTCTTTTGAGCAGTTAGAGTGTTGGGTTCCTGGAAGTATTTGGAATATGGAGAGCGACCCGTCAAAAGCAAAAATTATTCACGACCATGAATTTTTTGATGGTCAAAAAGGTTACGCAAATAATGTTACTGGTGCATACTATGCTGTGCGATTATCTATTTTAGAATATTTAATGGAAAATAAGAAGCAAGCGATGGTTGTTGCGTTTAGAGAAATTGGTGAAGGGTATAAGCTTCCTTTGGGAAGCTGGGTTTGTGGTGAGACAGCAAAAGCAGCGATGAAGAAAGAACCTAAACTATTTTCTAATTTAGAGTTAGCCTTTGAATACATCGGGAAAAAACTAAAAGTCCCTATTCAGAAGTGGAAACAGGAAAGTGCTGTTTTGGATTTTTACAACAAGCAGAAAACTTTATTCGACTTTTGACCAAATTAAGCAACAACTTCTTTCTGGTTTTTCGCTTTTAATTTTATTTTGTGCTTCAAGTTTTGCAAGATGTTCCCGTAGCGTGCTTCCGCAAATGTGAAGTTTTGTTCTAAGTTCTAATGAGTTCAAGTTTGTATCTGATAAAAGTGAGAGAATTCTATTTTGTGTTTCGCCGTCAGGGCGTTTTTTCAAATTTCGTTTTTGTCTCTCAACTATTTTTGCTAACAAATGTTCTTTGTGGGCGAGTCCGCAAGTCGGAAATTGTTTCTTTAACTCTTGAATATTTTCATAAAGCTTGGCTGCGCTTTTTAGTGAAATGTAAACTCGGTAATGAGTTCCTCTCGGTTGCTTTTTTATTTTTGGGCCATATCCAATGTATCCCAATTTATTAATAATTTCTCGGATGTCTTGTAAAAGTTCTTTATTGCTGGAATAAATTTCGATTGTTTCTCCAATATGCCCTTCGTCGATTATAAATGCGGTTAATCCCGCCAGCAAAAAATCTTTTGGAAGTTTTTTTATTTCTTCGCTTATTCGGGCAACACCCCAGTAGCAGGTGTTTAACCTAAAATATGCTTTCAAAGAATTGCTTATTGCCTTTGGAATAATTATTTTTGAATTCTCTGCTATTGAAGTTTCAAAGTTTCCAAAACAATTGTGCAATTTTTTAGAAAAATTGTTTAATCCTTGTAAGTTGACTTGGCGGTAATGAGAATAATCTCCTTTGCCTGCTAAGTGTCCATCCCCGCATAGATGAAAAACAATTGAAACGAGTTCTGGCGTTAGTTTTATTGGAAAACGCGCTTTAATTAGGATGCCTCTTCCTTGAGTTGTATATGATTCAAGATTGGCTTCAAGTTGTCTCATTATTTTATTGTCGGGTGAGTCGTCGGATAAAAATTTTGACATTTCTATTGCTGCCCACAAAGGAATACCTCTAGAGGCCCCTTTTTTTGCTTCTGCGCCATTTCTCCAATGCCCAAATATCCCTGGATAATAGTTAGTTTTTTGTCCATGCAAGGATGAAATAGAATTTAGGTATTCGGCAGCAGTTCGCCAGGTTTTGTGAAACTTTATATATTGTGTTATTAAGTTATAACCGAGTTCTTTTTTTATTATCAATCTTGTTTCAGGAGGTAATTCCCACAAATGAATTTCTTTGTAGTCTTTCATAGAAGAATTCTTTATTGGCTCTTTATAATCGCTTCGGAAGTACTTTGCCGGAAGTAAATCAATCCTCTTCATCACCTTCTTTTAAGTTTTCGAGAATCCAAAGTTCTCTGAAATTCAAATCATCAAAATTGTTCTTAGCAATCCATTTTACTAATCTTATTTCTTCCTGACTTGCTTTAGGAAAATCAGCATTTACTATAATCCTTCCTTGGTGTATAAGGTTTTAGAATGAATTGTAAAGGTTAAAGAATAAAATTTTTTAAGAGAGAAAAACTTCTCAAGTTCACGAATTTTAATTTGACTTTGGACTTTCTTTCTAAAAAACTTTCCGTTCCAATGGATCAATACAAAAAGAAATCATTTTTGATTCAGCAGTTTAAATCCCAAACAAGATTAAATCAGTGGTTCTAAATTATTATTTTTTGTTAGTGCTTGCAGGAAAGTATTTTTTAACTTTGTCCCAATTTGTATTAAATGCCCATTCTAAATATTTTGCAAATTGAACTCCTTTTTGTTCATTATCAATTATTAATCCTACATCTCTTTCTATTTCTGATTTTATTTTTTTTGCTTCGTGTATTTTTCCTTCATGTTCTTTTCTTGTCATTTTTTCAGCTAATTTCATTAAAAATGTTTTATGTTCACTTGGAATAGCATATTCCTTCATTACTTCATCAACACTTATTTGCATTATTTGTAGTCTTGCGTGAAGTGCTTCTGCTTTTGGTAATGCTTTTTTTATTAAACCCTCTTTAGAAGTAAGTATTTTTTTTCTTTTTATTGCAAGTATTCTTTGTGCTTTTTCTTTTGTAAATATTCTTGAACGTAAAGCAATTCCTTTGGCTTGACTAGTAGTAATAAACACTTTAGTTGGTTTCATATTTTTTGCCTTTTTCTGATTCGTTCTTTTTTTGCTGTTAAGTATGCTTCGTGAGATTTTTGTCTTGATGCAAGTTCGTTATTTGCATCACAAAATGCTAAAGTTAGTTCTTCTACAAATCTAACTCCGAGTAATCCATCCTTAAAAACATTTATTGAAGCAAAGTTTATTTCTGTAAGGGCTTTATTCAAGTTTTCATCTTTTACTTTTCTTAAGTCAATAATTTTTTGTGCAATTCTATTTAGTGTTTCTTGGTTTGCTTTATTTTCTTTTCCTATAATTTTAAATTTCTTAAAGGTTATTCTTAGTGCGGCTCGCATAGCTTCTTTTAATGCATTTTTTCCAATGCTTTTTGTGTTTTGTGTCCAAATTGTTCTTTCTTTAATTTTAGTCATTAAAATTGGGCGGTTTATGCTCCACATTCTGCTTCTTAACATAGTTTGGCGTTTTATTGTGCGTAATGCATCTTTTCTTACAAAAGATCTGCTTAGCTTTAATTTTCTCATTTAAAAATTCCCTCAATCTTTTCTTTTGCTTCATTTAATTGCTCTTCACTGAGTTTTGTAATCACTTTTTATATTTCATAAATTGTGCAAGGAGGGCCTCAAGTTGTATTCTTTCATTTGCTCCTTCAACTATTCTAAAATCATAATCTCCAATTGTATCAATTAATGAAATTTTGTCTTTTTCGCTTAAATCTTTTTCAGGCAAGTTCATTGTTTCTCTAAATACTTGCATCATTACATCTTCTCCACTCATTCCTTGTTCGTACATTAGTTCTTCAAGTTTTTTTCTCGCCTCAACAAATTTTCCTGCCAAAGCAAGTAAAAGCATTTCTTGTACCTGTTCTGGTCTAGCTTTGCTTGATACAGAATAAACAATTTCTTCAGTAATAGTGCTGTTTAGTGAAGCAGCCGCTTGAAGTACATTAATTGCTTTTCTTAAATCTCCTTGTGTTACATAAAATATTGCTTTTTTTGCTTTTTCATCAACAATTAATTTTTCTAATTTTGCAACATGTTCAATTTGTTTTTCTACATCCTTAGTATCAAGTGGTTTGAATCGATAAATTACACATCTTGATTGTATTGGTTCTAATATTTTTGAAGAATAATTGCATGAAAGAATAAATCTACAAGTTTTAGTATATTTTTCCATTGTTCTTCGTAGTGCCTGTTGTGCATCTTGAGTTAAAGCATCACATTCATCAAGAAAAATTATTTTAAATTGTGAATCAAATGCCAAAGTTCTAGCAAAATCCTTAATTGTATTTCTAACAACATCAATTCCTCTATCATCACTAGCATTTAGTTCTAAAAAGTTTTGTTCAAAATTTGGCCCAAACATTTCTCGTGCTAAAGCAATTGAAGATGAAGTTTTTCCAGTCCCTGCAGGGCCAGAAAACATCATATTTGGCAAATTTCTCTTTTCAACATAGCTTTTCAGTCTGTTAGTTATTTCTTCGTGTCCAATTACATCATTTAGCCCTTTAGGTCTGTATTTCTCAACCCAAGGTAGTTCCAGTTCATCAGCGTGTGTCATCAAAAATAAGAGGGAGAGTAAAGGGTTAAAAACATGTTCTTGATTAGTTTGTTTTAAGATTAAGGTGTTTTTTTGAGTAATAATAATTTTGAAAATAAACAAGTGCTTTTAATTTTGGCTGCTTGGTTCATTTTTTCTTTTTTAGTTTTGTGGTTTATTGGCGGGGGCTGTCTTTCTTTTTTGGATGGCAAAAGTTGCATTTCAAGTGGATCATTTAATTGGATGAGTAATATTCCAATTCTGAATTTATTAATGCCATTTGGTCAGTGGTCTTCACTAATGTATTTTTTAGCTCCTTTAGTAGGATTTGTTTTGGCTTTTGTTTTAATTAAATGGTGGAACTCTTATTTTGAAACAAAAGAAGCAAGTGGAATATTATTTTTTATTTTAATTATAATTGCTCTAATTGGCGGTTATTACGTAAACCTTTTCTTTTATGTAAACGAATCCGCAATGATTGTAACTTCTCGTAGTGGAGGACAAGCAAAATATTCGCCTTATTTTTGTATTTTGGAAACAACTGATGCAGAATGTTATGGAATGGTTCAGAAGAAAAATGCTGAATTTATAGCTCAAGCACAGAGTGGAAAAATAACAGTTGTTCCTCAGTATATTCCAATTAGTTTTTGGGGGGAAATAAGAAAGAGTATGTACTTTTTATTCATTTTAGGTGCAATAAATGCATGGATATTTTTGTTTGCAACTGATTTGTATAAGAATTTTAAGGAAAGTAAAGATTAGTTTTTTGGTTTATTTAATTTAATTTGATTTTTGGAGCATTTTTAAGCTTTTTGAGATTAAGTATATTATTAGTAAAAATGGGTGAATGAAATGATAGGAGTAGTTCTAAAAAGAGCTGTTGAAGAGTACTTTTCAAATTTTAAGGTAATGTTAAGTTTTGGAGTATTGTTCCTATTTTTGGCAATTTTTGCTTTATTTGACCAATTCTTTTTTGGTTCTGGTTCAGTTTTCTTTTCTCTTAACTCAAATTTGCTTGGCGGAATATTAGGCTTAATAGTTTCTTTAGTATTTTTGTATTTCTTTTCATTTTTTATTTCTCTGACCGTTTATGCAGCTCACCGAGATGTACAATATGTTAGTCTTGATACTTATTGGAATGATTTGTTCAAAGATGCAGCATTAAAGATTTTCTTCTTTTATTTAATTTTAGCAATTTTGTTTTACGCAATTAGTTCAATTGGATTTGTTTACGGATTAGCATTTTGGGCATTATTATTGAATTTGATAATTGGTTTAATTGTTTTGTATGTTCCTCAAAGTATTGTTCTTGACGAAACTAGTGTTCTTGAAGCAGTTTTTAGAAGTATTGAATTTTGGGGCAAGAATGTTTCAGTTTCTCTAGCAATCTTTTTGCTTGCAACAGTTGCTTTATTTTTAATTAGCGTAATTGAATTAGTTTTGCAGTTATTTAATTTACCAGGGGTAGCAGTGTCTTTCTTTTTGGTTCTAGTAGTTTTAGTTCCGTTCTTTGAACAAACTAAATCCTACGCTTACTTAATGAGAAATGCTCTTTTGAAAAGTAATGAAGTAGTTCACGCTCACGCTCCAAGAGTAGAACGAGCAAAGCCTTTGTATGGTGTAAGATTAAGAGAACAACCAAAGAAAGGCTCAAAGATTTAATTCTTTTTTGTTTAAATCTTTTTATTCTATTTATTTTTTCTTAATTTTTTTTAACTAGTTTTTTAATTAATAATAGTTTAACTCTACTCAAATCCCATATACTCTACTTGTTTAACTTTTTTAGTAAGTAATTCATTTAATTCATTTAAGTTAGCCGCTTTTCCAGTAAAACAGCATTTCTTTTCTTTCAAACATTCATCAAAAATAAATGTATCTTGTGCAAATACTTCTCTACTCATATTTTCAGAGAATTTTTGTGTAGCTTTGGGGGTGCATCCAGAGATTAGATCATTATCAAACATTTTTGATAGTTCTTTGTAAACCTTAGGCGCAAACTCAATTGGTTTTTTATTAAAATTTTCACTTAACGTATAAAGATTTGTTATTCCAATACATGTTTTTGCGTTAGAGAAATCAAATTGTTTTAAATATTCTCTTTTCTCAAGCAAATTTTTCTTCAGTTCTTTTAACTTATTTATTTGTTCGCTCACTTCTTTTAGATTTGCAAAAAATTTATCCTCATCATTTCCTTGGGCGATTTTTTCTAAGTTAATACTCACTTGCATTAGTATTAGTGGGGTTGTTGAGAATAATTTTGTATCAAATGGATAATATTGTTCTTCTTCATTGTTTAAAATAAAAAAGTGTTTTCCTTTTGTTTCTATTAATTTAAGAGAGTATTTTGAATCCACTCCGACAATTGCATTTTCATTAAGTAATTCATTTGATATTTTTGCAGCATTTACTTTGTTGCTTGATGATTTTTCAAATTCCTTTGGGGTATATAATTCAAGAGAGAGGGGGTGTTTTTTTTCCAAAATTTCACTCACAGAATTAATTGTTTGTGCAATATTTTTTGCATTTTTGTCATTTTTAACTTCGCTTGAGCAAGCATGAGTCAATCCGTACAAACTTACAGGTAGGTAAAAGTATTTATCAAAATTATTTGCTTTTTTATAAATTGAGTAAATGGTTTTTTCATAATCTTCTTTTTTTTCAGTAATTATTGATATTGCGTGTGCTCTTTGTGAGAATCCTTCTGTGTCCTCAATGCAAATGGTTCCATCATAGTGCAATTCTCTAATTCCTTTTTCAATTTGAGTAAGTAAATTGTATTCTCTTGTGCTTTCACTAAAAAATGCTTCTTTTTCAAGCTTCTTTTTCACATCATAAACCGCTTCTCCCAATCTTGCATAATTATTTCTCACTTCTTCAAATCCATACGAGATTAATTTTGCATTTACTAGTTCTCTAATTAAACTTGGAGTAAGAAAATCAATTTTTGTATCTTTAATTTGGTTTTCAACTTCAGTAGTAATTTTTTCTGCAGCAGTTCTTGAAATATTTGTTTCCTTAAGTAAGGAAGTAATTATGTTTCCTCTGTTGAATTGGAATATTTTTTCATTAGTTAAATAAACTTTCATTCTGCTGAATCGCTCGTAAGTTCCAGCAGCAGTTGGATCAAGTTCTTTAAGCATTTCAAGTGTTTTTTCTCGCAGTTTTTTTTCGCTTGTTGTATTCATTTCAGATAATATTTTTACAATTCTTGTAATGTTCCACTGAGTCGCTCCTGCTTCTTCCATTTCTTTTGCAATGCCCTGTACTCTTTCTTCAATCAATTCCATACTTATTTTCTAATGCAGAACTTTTTTATTAGGCTTTGGCTCTTCAATTTTGGTTTTTATTTCAAATCCTCCACCCATTTCTTTAAAAAACCTAACTGTATTGAGTATTATAGTTAGGGTTCCAAAGAGGGGTTTTTGGATTCCAAACATATTAGGGTTGGTTGGGTTGGTTTCTTTAGATAAGATTGATCATTTGATTTTACAAGCACTTTTAGCCGATGGCAGAGCTTCTTTCTCAGCAATAGCTCGTGAAGTTAACCTAACTGATGTTGCAATTAAGAAAAGATTTGAATCCTTAAAAAAAAGAGGGGTAATTAGCGGAGTTTCAATTGATTTGAACTACAAAGCTCTTGGCTATGAAAATCCTATTTTTGTTCAAATGCGTTGTGAAGCTTCTAAAACTCGTGATATAGTAAAGAAACTTCAAGCTTTTGATTTTGTTTTAGAATTATATCAAGTTCTTGGTGAATACAATTTAATTTCAAAATTAGTTGTTCCAAATTTAGAAAGTGCAGAGAAATTTATTAATCAATTAGGTTTGACTGACGGGATAATTGATATTAAAACAATGGTTGTTCTTTCAGAACCTAAGAAATCAAAAACACTTCCTTCTTCCACTCTTCAAAATAAAATTTGATTTTTCTTCTTTTTAATTTTTTTTATTCAACTTTTTTAATTTTTAGTTCAATTTTAACTTTATATTCGCTTCTTGTCGAAGTGGGTACATTCTCTTTATAACTTTTTTCTCTCCATTCTCTCTTGAATGCAACTAATTATTTCCGAGAAAGCCATTGCTGGAGAGAATATTGCGCAGCTCTTAGCTGATGGCAATTTAAAGCAAACAAGTGTTGCGGGTGCAAAAGTATTTGAGTTTAATTGGAAAGGGGTTGAAATAAAATTAGTTCCCTTAAGGGGTCACATTAGTGATGTAGAGTTCCCAAAAAAGTTTGCTAATTGGCGAGGGGTTGATGTTAGAGAATTAATTAATCCAAAAGAAATAATTTACTCTGAAAAAGAATTTAACATTATTAATGCATTAAAGAGTGTTGCTTTAGACGCTGATTCAATAGTAATTGCAACAGATGCAGATAGAGAAGGAGAAGCAATTGGCCTTGAAGCAATTAATTATGCTCAAAGTAGAAATAAAAATATTATTGTTAAAAGAGCCTACTTTTCAGCAATTACAAAAGAGGATATCAACAAATCTTTTGATAATTTAGAAAAATTTGATTATAATTTCGCTTATTCCGCAAATGCTCGTAGAGAAATTGATTTGATTTGGGGGGCAGTATTAACAAGATTTATTTCAATTACTTCAGGTCAAGTTGGAAAAGATTTTTTGAGTGTTGGTAGAGTTCAAACTCCTGTTTTAGCATTAATAGTTGATAGAGAAAAAGAAAGAATTGCGTTTGAAAAGAAACCTTTTTGGGAAATTGTTCTTCATTGCGAAAAAGATAAAATTGCATTTGATGCGATTCACGCAGAAGAAAAATTTTGGGATAAATTAAAAGCTTTAGCAATTTTTAATAAACAACCAAAAGAAGCAATTGTAAAAAAGGTTGAGAAGAAAGTAAAAATAATAAAAAAACCAGTTCCATTTAACACAACAGATTTTTTGCGTGCCGCTACTTCAATTGGGTTTTCCGCAAGTAAAGCAATGGATTTGGCAGAAAGTTTGTATCAAAAAGGATTTACCTCTTATCCTCGAACAGATAATAGTGTTTATCCTCCTAGCGTGAATTTAAAAGAAATTTTAAACAAATTGCTTTCTGTTAAAGCAATTAGTAATGATGTTGCACTAATTTTGGCTCAAAAAGAAATTGTTCCATCAAAAGGAAAAGAAGCAAAGGATCACCCTCCAATTTATCCAGTTGGAGTAGTTCAAAAAGAAGGGTTGGGTAAAGAAGAGTGGGATATTTACGAATTGATTTGCAGAAGATTTTTAGCAACCTTAAGTGAGGATGCAAAAACAGAAAATACAAGTGTTCTTCTTCACGCTTGCGAAGAACCTTTTATTGCAAGGGGTCAAGTAATTTTGTACGCAGGGTGGAAAGCAGTTTATCCTTACAGTGAGTTGAATGAAAATCTTTTACCAAAGCTTGAAGAAGGGAATATTGTGCAAGTGAATTCAATTGATATGAATGGAAAAGAAACTCAACCACCAAATAGGTATAGTCAGGGCTCTTTGCTTAAATTAATGGAAGATAATAATTTAGGTACAAAATCTACTCGTCCTTCAATCATTCAAAAATTATATGCTAGAAAATATATTAGTGGTATTAAAAGTATTGAACCAAGTAAAGTGGCTTTTGCAGTGATTGATTCTTTGGAAAAGAATTGTGATATTGTAACAAAACCAGAAATGACTGCAGGTATTGAGCGTGAAATGGATGAAATTGCTGCTGGACAAAAGAAACAACTTGAAGTTGTAACTAAATCTTGCACTGATTTAAAGAATGTAATGGATTTGCTTTTCAAAAATAAAGATAGTGTTAGTTTAGGTTTAAGGGGTGCTCTAAAATTTAAAGAAGGGGTTGGGAAGTGTAAGTGTGGTGGGAATTTAATTGAAAGAAAAGGAAAAACCGGAAAAAGATTTGTTGGTTGTTCAGCTTATCCAAATTGCACCGTGACATATCCGCTTCCTCAAAATGGTTCTATCACTCCTCTTAACACAAATTGTCCTGATTGCTCTGCTCCAATGATTTCTGTTAAATCAAAACAGTTTTCTTACAAAATGTGCTTGAATATGACTTGTGTTTCAAAAAAAGATTGGGGTATGAAATCAAATAAAGAAGAAGCTAAACCAACTATAACTTCAAATCCATCTTCTCTTTCTTCACTCACTTCTCCAAAAGTTGATGGTGCAATAAAACCAAAAGCAAAAAGAGTAAGTTCTAAAACTCTTAAACCCAAAGTAAATGAAGTAAAGTGATTATTTTGGTGCACATTAATAAATCAAAAACAAATTTATCCGTTAGCGTGATTAATTCTTTAATTATTGATTCAATTAAGTTACTTTTTAAAAATCCAATTTTATTTCTTCCAAAAATATTAATTGCATTTTTGTATGGTTTAGGTGCACTATTAGCAGTTGATTTGTCAAAACAGTTATTTTTGTTTCAATCCTTAACTTCAGATCAAATATTGAATTTTGATTTTACTCCTTTTTTTATTTCATTATTTTTATTATTCGGATTAGCAATTTTGACATTTTTTATTGATTTATTTTTTTCTGGCTTTTACCCTATTTTAGTTTCTTTAGCAGAAAAAAATAAGTTATCATTTAAAGAAGGGTTCAAATTATTCAAACCAAAATTATTTTCAGTTTTGATTTCAGGTGTATTCCTCTGGTTATTAATAACAGTAATTTCAATTATTGAAGCAGTAGTAATTTTGTATTTTAATTTTTCAGATATTGGAGTAGTATTATCGTTTATCATTACTTTAATTTTCGTATTTGTTTTTTATTTTCTTTACCCAAAAATAATTTTTGAAGACTCAAAATTAACTAAAATATTTATTGATTCAGTTCTTATTTCTTTAAAAAACAAAAAATTAGTGTTTATTTTATCCCTAATTCCTTTTTTGGTTTCAGTGATAAAATTTATTTTAGCATATTTCTCAGACTCAACTTTGTATTTAATTATATTTTGGCTTTTAGTGCTATTAACAGGTTTAATCTACTCAGTTCACGCAGTAGTTAACCAATTATCCTATATTAAAATTTCAAATTCTAAAAAATAGTTCATTTTGTTCTAATTAATTTTTTTTAGAATTGCAGGATTGGAATAAGAATTAGTATTTTATCTCCAATTTAAAGCCTGGTGAGCCTAACCTGCAACTCTAATCCAAAAACTTTTTTTCACAACTTTCTATCACATCCCTCCTTTCTATACCACTATCAGTCTCTTCCCTTATTAAGTATTAACAAGAGTTTAGTGTAATAAAAAATACATTTATATACTTATTGATGTTTCATTATGATAGATATGCGCAGTTTTATTGCAATTGTCGAAAGGTGGTAATTTGGCTCAAAAAATGAAAGTTGATGACGAAATTAGATTAAACATACTCAAATCTCTATTAGAGAAGGGTTGTACCCAATCTAACGTTAGAAGAATAAAGACCAAAACTGATTATCACTTGGCAACTATTAAGAGTTCTTTGGATTTTTTACAAAAAGAAGGGATATTGACTGGATTTGGTCCAAAAATTGCTTTTTGGAAGTTAGGTTACAAATTAGAATGCATTGAATTTTTGCAACTTGATTTTTCTAAAAGAGATTTGGTTGAAAAATATTTGGATGTTGCAAAGAAAGATCCGCACGTTTTTGCTTTAAACTCAGTAATGGGTTCAGGTAACTTTAATGTTGCAAGTTTTCAATTTTATGAGGATGTAGAATCTTATCACAAAAATTTGCAAGAGAATTACGTAAAAAAGATTCCTAACTATTATGATATAGTAAAGGATAGACAAGTTTTTTACATGACTGAACCAACTTTTAAGAGAGGTTCAAGAACGGATTCAATAATTGAAATTTTAAGAAAAAAAGCTGCTCTTGATTAAAATTAATTAAGAGAGTTTTATTTTTTTTAAAATAATTTTTTTAATTAAATATTTTTGTGTGATGAAAAATGGATATTGAAATTGATTTGTCAAAATCAGTTGATGAGAATGCTGCTTTGTATTTTGAAAAATCAAAGGAAGCCAGAAAGAAAATTGAAGGATTGAATAAAGCTCTTCACTTAGCAGAAGTAAAAGCTTCTCAAAGAGATCAATTGAATGCTCAAAAAGAAATTATTAAACAACAAAAGAAAGAAAAAGATAAAATTTCAAAAAAATGGTTCTATCCTTTTCGTTGGTTCTTCACTAGTGATAATTTACTAGTAGTTGGTGGAAGAGATGCTATAGGAAATGAACAAATAGTAAAAAATAAGATGAAAAAGAATGATATTTATTTTCACGCAGAGGTTTTTGGAGCTCCGCACTGTTTTATCCAAGCTCCCGAGAAGTTTGAAGGAGAAGTATTTGTTGCACCAGAGAATTCGATGCATGAGGCTGCCTCTTTTGCAGCAACTTTTTCAAAAGCCTGGGAAGAAGTGCGCCCAATAGCTGATGTTTATTCAGTAAAACCAGAACAAGTTTCTAAATCCGCAAAATCTGGTGAATCAATGGGCACAGGAGCTTTCATGATTTATGGGGAAAGAAATTGGTTCAAAAAAACTCCTCTTTCTTGTGCAATAGGTTATTTTCCAAGAGAGAGAAAATTAATGTGTGCTCCACTTAGTGCAATTAAATTTCATTGTAAGAATTTTTATGAATTAAAACAAGGGGCCAAATCAAAAGAATCAATTGCTCGTGATTTGAAAGTACTATTTGAAAAAAAAGGTTTGTTCTTTGAAGTGGATGAATTTGTTTCCTCTCTTCCTAATGGCGAGTTTGAGTTAAAATAGATTTTCTTTTTTGTGCTAATTTTAATTTGTTTCTTCGCTGTTTGAATAATTTATTTCTTTGAGCTGCAATTTCATTTATTCTTGCCCAGCTCATCCTTGCTGCTTGGTTGGTTTTTTTTTCAGTAGTTCCAATATAAGTTACGTTTGTTTTTAATGCATGGCCTAGTACTTTCGCATGCGTTGACCCAACAATAACCATGCTTGGATTAAGTCTCCTTATTTTTTTTAAAAAATATTTGTTTGTAAGAACTGAATTTATATAAAATCCTTCATAAGCTTCTCTTAATTCTCTCGTTAGTTGTTCTTCAGATGGGCGATTTGGTAGAAAAACTTTTGCAAAAACTTCATTTTCTTTTTTAAA
>Ga0268276_1000465_pt1 | contig 48618 bp, 49 predicted proteins | sample saktaG_4_FD_190145 | JGI IMG/M metagenome (GOLD analysis project Ga0268276, IMG submission 190145) | Saline water microbial communities from Sakinaw Lake, British Columbia, Canada - sak_2010_1_5_45m | ecosystem: Environmental > Aquatic > Non-marine Saline and Alkaline > Saline ...
AATAACCGAAAAAAAGGCGCTGCTGGCTTCCAAGATGCCTTCCCTGATGAAATCATATGAGGCCGCAAAGCCCAAGTTCGATTTCCGCATCTACCGCGGGAAGGAGGGCATCCGCGCGCTTTTTACTGAGATGCTCGGCTTCCCGGACCAGTACTTCATAGGGGGCAACTGGGGCATAATGAAATACCTGGGGGCTGAGTGGTTCGCGCGCTACACGAAAAAAAGGATAGCGAAAGGCATCTGGATGCACGACATCGTCACCCAACCCTCCAAATTCCTCGCCCCTGCCCACGCGCCTGCCATGGAAAAATACTATGAGGTGAGGCATCTCCCGCCCCAGTTCAGCTCGCCCAACGTAATACTTGTCTTCGGCAACCGGTTCGTGAACCTTTTCTGGGGCGAGCCGCTTTTCGCATTCGTGGTCGAGAACGACGAGATCGCCAAGAACTACGTCTCCTACTTCAGGTACCTGTGGAAGACGCTGCCGGCTGCCAAGAAGTGAGCTCCCTGCCGCAGGGCCAGCATCGTCAGAACTCTTATAAATACTACGGCGCGAAATAGTCGCGCGATTTAAAGTCTGATATCGGGTTTTTGAGCAAATATCAGATTCACCCAGAGGTTGTAATATGGTACGAAAGGAATTTGTCGTCGACGAAGTAGTGAAAATGATGAAAAATGTGGAAAACATCCGCAACATAGCCATTGTTGCGCACGTTGACCACGGCAAGACCACGATGACTGACTCGCTGGTTGCGCGCGCAGGGCTTATCAGCAAGGAGCTGGCAGGCGAGCAGCGCATGATGGACTTCGACGAGCAGGAGCAGGCGCGCGGAATTACCATCAAGGCTGCGAACATTTCCCTTGCTTTCCACCACAATGGGAAGGACTATCTTATCAACCTCATTGACACGCCAGGGCATGTGGACTTCGGGGGCCACGTGACGCGCGCCATGCGCGCTGTTGACGGCGTAGTGCTTGTGGTTGACTCTGTGGAGGGCATCATGCCACAGACCGAGACGGTGCTCCGCCAGGCATTGAAGGAAAAGGCAAAGCCGTCCATTTTCATCAACAAGATAGACAGGCTGATAAACGAGCTGCAGCTTGACGACGCGGCAATGCAGGCAAGGCTCATCAAAATCATAAACGGGCTCAACAAAATCATCGAGCAATACGCGCCCGAGGACAAGAAAGAGGAGTGGATGATAGGCGTTGCAAAGGGCAACGTGGCATTCGGCTCTGCATTCCACAAGTGGGCGGTGTCCATAAAGAGCATGGAGAAGTTCAACATCAAGTTCACCGACGTGTTCAACCACTGCAAGAAGGGCGAGCACAATATACTGGTGGAAAAATCCCCGCTTGACGAGGTGCTGCTTACCATGGTGATTGAGCACCTGCCAAACCCCAAATACTCCCAGCAGTACCGTATCCCGGTCATCTGGAAAGGCGACATCAATTCCCCCGAGGGCAAGGCAATGCTTGCATGCGACCCCAATGGAAAGACAATTGGCGTGTGCTTTGGCGTGGTGAACGACCCGCACGCAGGGGAAGTGGCAGTGGTGCGCATGTTTTCAGGCACCATCAAGAAAAGCGACATGCTTTTCCTGGCCTCGCGCCTCACCACTGAAAAGGTGCAGCAGGCTGCAATTTACATGGGCCAGGACCGTGTCATGGTGGACAACGTGCTGGCAGGCAACATTGTGGGCCTTGTAGGGCTTCGCGATGTTTACGTCGGCGAAACCGTTTCCACTGACAAGATACAGCCGTTCGAGCAGATCAAGCACTACTCAGAGCCAGTGGTGACAAAGAGCATTGAGGCAAAGGACAGCAAGGACCTGACCAAGCTCATCATGGCTCTCCGCCAGATAAGCAAGGAGGACCCAACGCTCAAGGTGGAAATCAAGCAGGACACAGGCGAGCATTTGATTTCCGGAATGGGCGAGCTGCACCTTGAAATCATCGAGTACAAGATAACAAAGGAAAAGGGAATTCCGATCACCACCTCGCCGCCAATCGTGGTGTACCGCGAGATGATTTCCGGAAAGGCAGGTCCCATTGAAGGAAAGTCGCCCAACAAGCACACCAAGCTCAAGTTCATCGTGGAGCCCATCGAGCCCTCGGTGTACGAAGCCATGGTGGAGGGCAAGATACCTGACGGCAAGCCAAAGGGCAAGTCGCTTGTGGAGACACTGGTGGAGGCAGGCATGCCCCGCGATGAGGCAAAGTCCGTGATGCATATCTACAACAAGAACATCTTCATCAACGACACGCGCGGAATCCAGTACCTCAACGAAATCTCCGAGCTCATGCTGCAGGGTTTTGAGGAGGCAATGGACATGGGGCCTTTGGCAAAGGAGAAAGTGGTAGGCATGAAGGTGAGGATTACGGACGCCACAATCCACGAGGACCCGGTGCACCGCGGGCCTGCGCAGATAATACCTGCCACAAAGAGGCCAATTTACGCCGCAATGCTTTACGCAGGAGTAACTCTTCAGGAGCCCAAGCAAAAGGTGACAATCCTCTGCCCGCAGGACTATGTGGGCAATGTCATCACCCTCATACAGGGAAGGCGCGGCCAGCTCATCAACATGGAGCAGGAGGGCGAGGCAGCAACCGTGATTGTGAAGCTGCCTGTCGCTGAGATGTTCGGGTTTGGCAACGAGCTTCGCTCTGCCACGCAGGGCAGGGGCATTCCCTACCAGGAATACGCAGGCTATGAGCCTCTCCCCAGGGATATGCTTCTCAAGATTGTCAAGCAAATCCGCACGCGCAAGGGCGACAAGCCCGACCCGCCGACGCCAAACGACTTTTTGGACCTGTAGGAGGTTTCTTCTTTTCATTTTCTTTTTCCTATGGCTAGCTGGCGCAGGGGCTAAGAGAGGTTCCTGCCTGCGCGTTACTTCTTATCAGGCATCTTCAGCCACCGCGTTTCCTGAAGCATTTCCTTGCCTTCCGCCTCAATGCGCTTCCATTCCTCAAAAGCCCTCTTCACTTTGCCGCCCCTGACCCCGCCTGCTTCCTTTTTTATCTTCCCGATCCACGGCTTGAACTGCAGGAAGCGCATGCGCATTGTCTGCCTAGGGTCGAAAGTCCCTTCTGGCTTGGGCGCGTCAATCATTTTCCTGATAAAAGAAAAAAGAAGATCCTCCCGTGCGGGGGGCTGCATTGTTTTGCGCGTTCCCATACGTTGGATGTATATGGTGTGTTCAATTTTTAAGGAATGTGGCTCTTTCCAGCTCTCTCCCACAAACATAACAATTTATAATATTTTATAATAAAACATAATATGGTGAGCACATGACTTCAGCAATCGTGAACCTGACTGACGAGAACAGCCGTTTCATCAACATAATCAAGGCGCATTTCGGCCTCAAGAACAAGTCCGACGCCATAAACTTCGTGGTGGAAAATTTCCCAAAGGATGAAATCGGGCTCCAAGTCCGCCCGGAATACGTGCGCAAGCTCAAGAGGATAATGAAAGGAAAAATGAAATCGTTCTCTTCCCTAGACGAGATGAGAAAGGAGTATGGTTGAGATGTACTCTCCGATAAGCGCACAAAAGTTCCTTTCGAAAATGAAGAAGCTGAAAAAGAAGGACAGGCTGCGCTTTGAGAGGATTGACAAGAAAACAGAGGAAATCCTGCAGGACCCGCACCATTACGAGCCGCTTGGCAACGTGATGGCAGGCATCTTCCGCGTGCATATCGACCCATACGTGCTCACTTTCAGGATTGATGAGGAAAACAAGAAAGTGATTTTCCTTGATTTTGACCATCATGACAAAATCTACAGATAGATTTTGTAAGAAGTGGAATCGCAATTCCACGATGATGATAAAGTGTGCAGGAATTGATCACAAAGCCCGCGCTGGCAGCGGAAAAACGGGAAAAGAAGGGAATCGTCAATCAAACGTGAGAGGGGAACTCTGCAGCGTCTGCAAGCAGGTCTCTCAAGTAATCCCTGGTTTGCGTTTCAGCAATGAAGTGCCTTGAACCAGGGCCTATCTGCAAGCCTGGCCGTTCATAAGTATGCTCTATTGTGCGTGTCCCTTTTTCGTTGCCGGAATAGTCTTTGCCCTCTATCTTCACTGTCAAGACGGTTTCATCCTTCATGAGGGTGATTGTGGCATCCTGCCTTTCCGGAAAAATCTCGTTTTTGGAGAACTTGAGGCCTTTCATGACTTCCTCTGACTTGTTTTCAGCGGCAATCATGCCATAAAGCCTGCGCGCAGCCTTCCTCATGCCTCCGTTGCTCTTCGCGTTGTAAAAGTCTTTGCTCAGCTCGTAAATGAGCTGCTCGCGCTGCTCCGCCGCCGGGTCTGTCTCATGGCGCCTGGCGGGGCATTCGTCAAGATAAGGTATAAGAGTTCCCCCGACAAATCCCGCAAGATTGGTCTCCAGTCTATATTCCAGGCTAAATTTATCAAAAGTCATGGTTCCGGGTGCCATGTGGTGCAGGAGTTTGTAAGAGAGGGAGTGCGAAACGTCGTTTTTCGTTATGCTTATTGACACCAGGGGATATTTGTCCGTGTAATTGTCTCTCACCTCAACCACGAAATAATCTGAATACATCTCAAAACCCTTCATCACGAGTACTTTGCAGTTGCAGAGCCTCTCATTCCCCCTGACATACTCTCTTATGAAATTCCCTATCATTTCTGCCTGTTTCCTTACAGTCCCGTTTTTCGGCCAGTTTTTGAGAAACGAACCAGTATCAGCCCTTTCCCTGCCAACAAGGAGACTCGTGGGCATTCCTGCCCCGCTCGTCTTTCTGCCGCCCTGCCTTGTCTTCGACTGAGTCGCCTGCGATGTCTGCGAGTCCATCTATTCACCTCTCCCAACCACAATCTGCCTGCATTATTTTATAAAGCCCGCGCTGGCAGCGGAAAAACGGGAAAAGAAGGGAAAAAGGAAAAGAAAAAAGGCTTACCTTGACGAGCGCGCCATTCGCCTGTCTGCGGACAGTCGTCTGCCAAGATCCTCATCTGGAGGATCTTGCCATCCTTTCCGTTTCGTCGCGCTTCTTTATCGCGTAGGACAGGTTGGAGTCGTTCTTTGCCGCAAGCTCGATTTCGTCAGCGAGCGCTTCTGGGAGCGTTTTTTTCTTGTCAAAGGCGCCCATGATTGCCGCAAGCGCGATGTTGCGAAGAGCCATGTCAAGCCTGCGCGAGGCTGAAACGTCAACCGCGACCTGGTAGGACACGCCTCCCATGGACACGCGCGTAAAGTCCTCGCGTGGTGCTGCATTCTGCGCGGCATCCACAAGCACCTGGACAGGGTTTTTCTTGGTGCGCGTTGCAACGATTTCAAGCGCGTCTTCCACCATGCCAAGCACGCGGGTCTTCTTGCCCTGCAGCCTGCCATCAGTTCTAATGACCTTTCCGGAAGTCTTCTCGCCAGTGCCGCCGCGCATGAGCTTGTTCGCCAGCCTCTCTACAACGTTCACCTTGCTCTTGCCAAACTGCCTCTTGGTGTGCCTTCCGTGCGAGTGCGGCATGTTGACAGGCGACAGATTCACGTACGCCACGAATGACGGGTCAGTCACCTGAACTTCCTTCAGGTCGTATTTTCCAAACAACTTTTCTTCCATGAAAATCACTTACCTCTTGGGTTTCTCCTTCCTCTTTTGGACAAGCATCTGCAGGTCCACGCCGTTCACCTTGATCACTTTGTACCTGACTCCGGGAATCGAGCCCATCTGGCCGCGCTGCGAGCCGCCCAGCCCGTCAACAGTGACCTCGTCGTGCTCGTCGATGTAGTTTATCGCGCCGGAGCGCGGTGCGAATGCGGTTACGAACTTGCCGTTCTTCACAAGCTGTATTTTGACGCACTTGATAAGCCCCGAGTGCGGCTGCTTCTGCTCAAGGGCCTTTTTCTCAATCACAATGCCCTTTGCCATGGGCGAGCCCTCGATAGGGTCGTACTTCTCCTTGAGGCGCAGCGCCTTTCTCTTCCAGGTCTTCTTGAGCCAGCGCTGGCGTTGCCTCTTGCGGCTTATTGACCTTCCTGACAATTCCCCTCTTCCCATAAACATTCCTCCTATAAAAGCGCCAAGGCGCCCTCGCGCCCGACCCATTCCTCCTAAGCATCATTTCGAGACCAGGCGAAGGTCGCAGTTGAACCTTCGCTGCAGAAGCGAGCGGCCGACCTTTATCCTGTCGCCGTTCCTCCCTATCGCGGTTCCGCGGTCCTGCTCATCCACGGTGACATAGGCAATCTTCGAATCGCTTTTCTCATGAACATTTATATTCTTCACAGCAATGCTCCCGAACAGGTTCCTTATGAACTGCTCCATGTCCGGCGAGTCCTCGAACACAAGCACCTGGCGCGCGAACGCCTGGCGCACGCGCGTGATGTTTGCGCCCTTCCTTCCAATTGCGCGGCCAAGTTCGCCGCGCTTCACGATAAAGGCGACTGCGGTATCCGAGAGGAGGCAGTCCACCACGGCTGCGCCGGTCTGCATCTCGAACTCCTCGATGCACTTCATGTCGTCTTTTGAAAGCTCAATCATGAAATTATTCCCCGTTACTTCGCATAATCCATTATGCTTGAGTTGCCAACGTCATAGACTGTGAGCACGGATACCGGGTGCGGCCTGCCTGTCGCGGTGCCAAGCTCGATTGACGTGCCCTCGAACACTGCGGTCTGCACGCCTGACAGCTTGCAGAAGCGGAGCACATCTTCGCTCACTTCCTTGGGGCAGTTGGCTGCCAGGACCACTAGCTTTGCCTTGCCCATAAGCGCGCGCTTTATGCCTGTGTTTGCGCCGAACTCCACCTTGCCCGCGTCCACGCACTGGCGGAGCGCATGGGCGAAAGTGTTGCCCGATGATTTCTCAGACTTCTTTTTCCTTGCCATAAATACACCTTGTAAGCCTGTTTTACTTCTTGGATTGAAATTTCATTTCAATGCGGACAAAAACCTCAACGGTTTTTGTCCATGCAAACAAATAAAAACGGGCACCATCAGGCCAGCTTCATCCTCAGCCTCACCAGGCCTGTGCCGACGGGCACAGTCTGCCCCACAATAATGTTCTCCGTGACTCCTATGAGGTTGTCGTCCTCGCCTTTCACCGCGGCGTTTATGAGGTGCTTGATGGTCTCCTCAAACGCAGCGCGCGCAAGCACTCCTGCCTTTTCGCCGGAAAGCCCGTGCCTGCCGATGGAATTTATGCCCCCGTCCATGGTCATGGCGTCAGCAAGAAGCATGCAGTGGCGCGCGTCCACTGTCAGGTTCTGCATCTCAAGCACCTGCTTTATCTCTTTCATGAGCGAGTTCCTTGCAGCCTCTATCCCCAGCACGCGCGCAATCTCCTGCACGTCGTTGGTGTAAAGCCTCTCAGTCTCCACCTTGGGGTTCTTCATGAGCATTGCGAGATTTGAGCCTGCCGTCCTGATGAAAAAGCTTCCGTCCTTTGCCTTGACCACAATGGTCCTGCGGATTTTCTCCACTCCCTTGATGTGAAGCGCGCGCAGCTTTGTGGTGAGCCTGCGGATGTTCTTAAGCGAGGAGTTCGGGCACCTCACTGAAATGACATTGCCCTCTGAATCCGTGTGCGAGCCTGCAAGCGTCTTCACGCGGATTTTCACTTCCTCAAGCGTGACGCCTTCCGCGTCCATCTCTGCCTGCTCAAGGCTGATGAGGATTTTCTTGGCCTCAAAGTCCTCCTCAACGTACGCCACCTTGTCCAGGGTGGTCCTCTCGATTTCCTTTGCCACTTCCTTTGCCTTTTCATAAGAGGCGGCGTGCTCTTTCTTGAGGAAAATGTCCATGATGGGCTTTTTGGGCTCCTTGCGCGCATCCACAAGCTCAATCAGGCGCGGAAGTCCTGTAGGCACCTGCTCTGCCACTCCTGCATAGTGGAATGTCCTCATGGTCATCTGCGTGCCGGGCTCACCGATGGACTGCGCGGCAATAATGCCCACTGCCTCGCCAACGTCAACATAATTCTTTTTTGAAGCCATAATAATCAACCCGAAGTTTAAGCGTCAGCTTAGCCCTCCTGGGCTAAGTCTGCGCAAATGCTTCGCATTTACGCATCGTGCTCCTCCTTCTTCTCCTCTATGAGTATCTCAGTCTTGACATTCGCCTTTATGGGGTCAAGCCCGTCGCCGCCGTACTTGAACTGCACGATTGCGCCCCTGCTGTCACGCACCGACAGGTCGCCTACAACAATCATGTCCTGCAGCGCGTTTATCAGCCTGCGCTGCATGTAGCCGGACCTTGCTGTCCTGATGGCCGTGTTGACGAGCGATTCGCGGCCACCCATGGAGTGGTGGAAGAATTCAGTCGGCGAAAGCCCTGTCTTGAACGAGCCGAAGACGAAGCCGCGCGCATTTGCGCCCAGGTCCCCGCGCTTGAAGTGCGGAAGCGTCCTGCCGCGGTAGCCGCGCGAAAGCCTCTTGCTTCTCACTGCCTGCTGTCCCACCATGGCGGTCATCTGGATGGCGTTCAGAAGCGAGCCTCTTGCCCCGATCTTCGCCATGATAAGCGCGGTGTTGTCATATCCCATGGAGCGCACCACAAGGTCGCCTGCGGTTTCCCTGGCGCGCGAGGTGATCTGCATGATCTTCTCCTCAAGCGATTCCTTGAGCGAAAGCCCTGGCGAGCGCTCGAGGGTCTTGTTCTTGTACTGCACGATTGCAGCCTCGATTTCGCGCTTCATGCTGCTCTGCTGCTCCAGAAGCTCCTTTTGGTTCTCAGGCGTGAGCGTGTAGTTCCGCAGCGACACGGAAAGCCCGTGGTGCGAAATCACGTCAAGCAGCATGTGCGTGGACTGGTCAATGAAATCGCGCGCGGCATCTGGCCCGCGCGAGTGGAAAATCTGCTCAAGGATTTCGTTCTCGTAGGACTTGCTCTCAAGCGCGCCTGAAACCAGGATGCCGTTCTTGATGACAATCATTGCGTCAGGGTCGTCTTTCGGGTCCTTGGTCCTGCAAAGCTTGCTTTTCACCTTGATGTTCAGCTCCTTGGGGAAAAGCATGGAAAGTATGAGCCTGCCGGAGTACTTGTCGCCGCGGTCAGGCTTGGGCAGGCGCGAAATCCCTGCCATTGCAAGCAGGTGGCACGCCTCGTCAGTCTCAAACTCAGTGTCGTGGCGCGTGAAATAGTAGGCGCCTGACACATAGTCCTCCTGCGGCTTGATGATTGCGTGGCCGTGGCGCGGGGAGATTATCTGGTTGTGCACCTTCATGAGCACGTCCGCCTCCACTCTTGCCTCCTCGCTCTGGATGACGTGCATGTTCATTTCGTCCCCGTCAAAGTCGGCGTTGTAGGGCGGGCACACCACAGGGTTGAGCCTGAATGTCTTGCCCGGAAGCACGCGCACGGCATGGCTCATTATCGAAATCCTGTGCAATGAAGGCTGCCTGTTGAAAAGCACGGTGTCGCCGTTGATGAGCTGGCGCTCAATCACATAGCCGGCGCCAAAGGTGGCCATTATTTCCTCGCGCGCAGGCGCAGTCACGCGTATTCTCTTGCCGTCCGCCCTCACCACATACTCTGAGCGGGGGTAAACGTCGGAATTCACATAGTTCTTGCATTCCTCGATGTTCCATGAGGTGACGCGCACCGGAATCGTCATCGCCTCTGCAATCTCCTGCGGCACGCCCACCTCGGAAATCGAGATGTCCGGGTCAGGGGAAATCACTGTGCGGGCCGAGAAGTTCACACGCTTTCCCGACAGGTTGTAGCGGAACCTTCCCTCCTTGCCCTTCAGCCTCTGGGAAAGCGTTTTGAGCGGCCTGCCTGACCTGTGCCTGGCAGGCGGGATGTTGCTCGTTTCATTATTGAAGTAGGTAGTGACGTGGTACTGGATAAGCTCCCACAAGTCCTCAATGATTAGCTGGGGCGCGCCTGCATTGATGTTTGCCTCCAGCCTCTGGTTTATCCTCATGATGTCCACAAGCTTGTGCGTCAGGTCGTCCTCCGACCTGTCTCCCGTCTCAAGCGTGATTGAAGGCCTTACCGACACCGGCGGCACAAGAAGAGCAGTGATCACCATCCACTCCGGGCGGGCATACTGCGGGTCAAAGCCAAGCATCCTCAAATCATTGTCAGGCACTGTGGCAAGCCAGTCGCGAACCTCGGTGGGAAGCATCATTGCCCCGTCCTTGGAAAATGTGGTGGGCCTCAGGAGCTTTATCTCAGGGACTTTCTCGTGGCAGTGGGGGCACTTCTGCTGCTTTTTCTTTGCCTTGCTCTTCATCTCCCCTTCAATGTCGGCGTCAATGTGTGACATGAGCTCCTCTATCTCAGTCTCGGAAATCAATATCCTCTTGCACGAGTGGCAGGTGGACTTGAGTATGAAGAGTATGGTCTTGCCGAATTCAGGGTGTATCACAGGGCGCACAAGCTCGATGTGCGCAAAGTGCCCCGGGCAGCTTCGTATCTTTCCGCCGCAGGTCTTGCACTTCAATCCAGGGTCGATGACGCCCATCCTCGGGTCAACCAGGCCTCCGTCAATCGGGTAGGAGTCGTCGTTGTACGTGTCAGGCACGGTAACCTTGACTGAGGACGCCCTCCTTATCATCTCCGGTGAGAAGAGGGAGAACTTCACGCGGTCAACCATTTTTGTTACAACCATAGAAAACACCATGCCAAACTCAGGCCTTGTCCCTCAGTATCAGCCTTGGGAAAATCCCAAGCGCCTTTATCTCGTCAAGCAGCAGCTTGAATGCGTAGCTCATTTCCACTGCGTGGATGTCCTTTGCTTCAGCGGACGGGTCCAACGGGTCGTACAGGCGGTTTTTCGTGTGGTCCTGCACCGCAATCGCGCCTGTCTTTGTGGAAACGAACAGCGTGGTCTTGTCAGACTCGTCAAGCAGCCTCTCTTTGAGAAGCATGGATGCGCCATAGCCTATCAGGCAGTCTCGCTCCATCTCCCCGAACCTCAAGCCTCCTTCCCTTGAGCGCCCTTCGGTCGGCTGGTGCGTGAGCAGCTGCACAGGCCCGCGTGAGCGCACGTGCATCTTGTTTGACACCAAGTGGTGCAGCTTCTGGTAGTAAATCACGCCGATGAATATCTTTGTCTTTATCGCCTTGCCTGTGAAGCCGTCGTAGAGGATTTCCTCGCCGTACTCCTCCATCCCGTGCTCCTTCATTATCTTCTTTATCGACTCGTCCGTGTTGCCCTCGAATGCAGTGGCGTCCACAATCTTGCCAGAGTAGCAGGCTGCCTTGCTGCCCATCATCTCAAGCAAATGGCCGACTGTCATACGCGAGGGGATGGCGTGCGGGTTGATGATAAGGTCAGGTACTATCCCGTCCGCCGTGAATGGCATGTCCTCCTGCGGGCGAAGCATTCCGATGACTCCCTTCTGCCCGTGCCTGCTTGCGAACTTGTCGCCCACTTCAGGCACTTTCACCGAGCGCATCCTCACTTTTACAAGCTTGGTGCCTGCAAGCGAGTCGCTTATGAGAACGGAATCAACAACGCCCCCCTCTCCAGACTTCAAGGTGAGAGAGTTTTCGCGCTTCTTCTCCTCAGTGACTCCGAAAACCGTGATCTCCTCAAGGAAACGGGGCGGCGAGGTCTTGCCCACAAGTACGTCGCGCGCGCCTGCCTCGCACTCAGGCGAGATTATTCCGTCCTCGCCAAGGAAGCGGTAAGCCGACTCCTCGCGGTAGCCAGACGTGGTCGCAGGCGGGAGCTCGAACTTGTCGCGCTGCCCTCCGGGGTAGCGGCGCTCCTCGCTGTCATGCGTCTTGTAGAAAACCGAGCGGCCAAGCCCGCGGTCAATGGCGTTCCTGTTCATGACGACAGCGTCTCCGATGTTGTAGCCGTACGAGCTTGTGATTGCCACCACGAAGTTCTGTCCTGCCGCGCGCTCCGCAAATCCCAAAAGGCCATATGCGCGCGTCTGCGCAAGCGGCTGCTGCGGGTAATATAGTATATGTGCGCGCGAGTCGTTCCTCATATTGAAGTTGACAGTGTAAGTGCCCAGCGACTGCTTTGCCATGGCGCACGCCATGGTAATCCTCGGGGACGAATTGTACTCGGGGAACGGAAGCACGGACACGGTCACGCCGAAAATCGAGGACGGCGAAAGCTCAAGGTGCGTGTGCTCAGGGACGATGTCCTCGGGGCGCAGCGCAACGTACGCGCTTTCCTCCTCTTCAGCGTCAAGGTACTCAATCACTCCGAGCTTCACCAGGCTCCCCCAGCTTATCTCGTTTTTGGAAAGCTGGTCCAAAAGCACTGGCGTGAGGCGGGACTGGCCGCTCTCCACCACTATGTAAGGGCGGCGCGCCCTTCCCTGGTCGGCGTTGATGAACAGGTCCTCTGTTTTCTGGTTGTAGAAGAAATTGACCTGCGGCGAAAGGCTGCCTCCCCTTCTCTTGTTCCGCAGCTCAGCAATGAGCGTCTTGCCGCTCTCGTGGAAGCCAACCAGCCTTCCGTTTAGGTAAACGCTGGTCTTGCCCGGCTGGCCCACCGGCACCTTCTTCTTTTTCCTTATTTTTTTGCGCTTCACAAATATCACCGTTTACAGCTTCACTCCGAGCTTGGACACTGTCTCCTCCACGTTCTTCTCATCCTCTCCGATTGATACTTCGCACAAAAGCGACATGTTCTTCACAAGAGCGCAGGATGGCCCCTCGGGCGACTCGTTCGGGCAGAGCTTGCCCCAGTGGGTGCCGTGCAAGTCGCGCGCCTTGAAGTGCGGGTGCTTGCGCGAAAGAGGCGAAATGATTCTCCTCAGGTGCGACACGGTGGAAAGATAGCTCGTCCTATCCAGCAACTGCGACACTCCGGTCTGCCCTGCTATCCAGTTGCCAGTTGCCATTGAGTAGCGTATCCTGTCAGTGAGCGCATCAGGCCTCACCAGCGTCTGCACTGCAAGGTGCCGTCCTCTGCTGTCAGCGCGGCCTGCCTGGTATGAAACGTCCTTCACAAGGAACTGGAACGCATAGCGGAACAGGTCCTCCATCAGGTCGCCTGCAAGCTTAATCCTCTTGTTCGCATAGTGGTCCTTGTCGTCCTGCGGGATTTCCTTGTACGCCACCTTGCTTGCATGCTCTGCCATCTTGCACAAGTAGCGCGCTTTTTTCAGCCTGTCGTCGGGCGTGTTGCCAATGTGGGGCAAAAGATAGGTGTCAAGCAGTATTTCGGCGCGCTTTTCCTGGTAGTCCTTTGCCTGCCCGGGCGCAGCCTTCCTGCCGATGTACTCGATTGCAGTCTTCCTGTCGCTCACCTTGTTGGTGCTGTCCACCTCAAGGTTCAGAAGCACGTCGTTTTTCACATTCCTGTCATCAGAAAAAACAGCCAGTATTTCCTCCTTCTTCTCCAGCCCCAGCGCGCGCAGCGTCGCTGTGAAGGCCAGGTCCTTTGGCGATGCGGGGAAAACCACGCGCATTGCGCCGTCGTTGGTGCGCTCCACCACTGAGCGGGCACGGAAGCCAAAGCGCGTTGAGAAGACTTTCGCAGTGATGAGCGTGTCGTCCTTTTCGCGCGTGCACATGATCTTGTTTGGGGCAAGGTCCTCAATGGAGGTGAGCGCGCGCTCGCTTCCGTTGATGATGAAATATCCGCCAGGGTCTGCAGGGTCCTCGCCTGCTGCAACGAGCTCGTCCTCGCTCATGTTGTCAAGGTAGCAGAGCTTGGACTTTGCCATGACCGGCAATTCGCCGATGAAAACCTCGGAGAACATTGTCTTTTCCACTCCGTTGAAAACAGGCACGATCTCCAGGAAAATGGGCGCGGCATAAGTGAGGTTCCGCAAGCGCGCCTCGGAAGGGAGGATTGCGCGCTGCGCTCCGTCTGCCTCGATAATCTTTGGCTTCTCAATCCTTATCTGGCCGAAGCGAAGCTCAAATCCCTCCACTGACGGCTGTATGATTCCCACGCGGTTCACAATGGTCTGCAGCCCGTGGTCTATGAATTTGTTGTACGAGTCAAGGTGCTGCTTCACCAGGCTGTTTTCCTTGAAATACGCGGTCAAAAGTTCTCCTGACATATGACACACCCTGGTAAATTTTATTGTAGTGGAATTCCTTCAATTCCACTGCTGAAAAATTTCTTCTGAAATTTTCCATGCGTCTTTCCCTGCTTGGGCTAAGCTTTACTCAACCACAAGCCTGTAGTACTGCGAGCCGTCCAGCCGCTTTATCTCGACGATCTGCCCTGCCTTTGCTCCCTTGCCTATCAGCGCAGCGTCCTTGGAGCGTATCTTCGGAATTTGGAGGCGCGAAACCCTATAATCCACCAGAACCTTTTCTGCATTCTCCTTTGACAGGAGCTTGTGTTCGGGGATTAATTCGTGTGAGGGAGCTTCTTTATCAGCCAAGGAAACACCTAACCTAATCAGTACCTAAGGTAGGGGGTAATTATGGGGGAAAAGTTTATAAATGATTCCAATCGCGCGGCGAAATCCGTTTATAATGGGAAAAGCGCGCTCACAGCGTGCCAATGCACTTTATTATCAGGTCCTTGCTCCCGACCTGCCTTTTTGTTATTGTCTGCCCCTCGATTGTTTCCGTATACTCAAAGCCGAAATTCCTCACCACAACAAGCCCCTTGCCCTGAGTGTCGCAGCGCTGCCTCAGGCACAGCCGCACGCTGCTTCCCCCTCCGCCGCACCCGCTGCCGCCGTTTATCTCGCCCTCGATGTCCAGCGTGGCTGGCAGCCCTGCAAAAGTACCTGACCCGAAATAGGCTTCCCCTCCGGCAGGGATGACATATGCGCCTGCAAACGGGACCGAGCCTCCAATCGGCTTCCAATACCTGACTGTAGTTGTATCTTCGGAAAGCAGCTTGGTTATGCTGATGGTGTATGCGCCGTTGTTCCTCAAGCGGATGTAAATCGCGCTTTGAAGATTCTCATTCGTGTATGCCTTTGCCGCGCTCTCAGTCACGGCAATCGGGCTCGCGCCCAGCCAATAAGCCTGCGACTGCGTTATTTGTGCGTCACTTGCCATGCCCGGGAAAAAGCCCAGAAGCGCGACGGAAACGAGCGCGACAATCAGAACGACTGCCAGCAATACCAGATACTCAGTGGCTCCTTGCGCTCTTACTCTCAGCATGCCCTCACTCCACAGCCAATCATTTTATTCCTGCTCCTTTGCCAGTATTTTCTTCGCCCTTGCGCGCAGCCACGCGCTTAAAGCAACGAAAATTATACAAAATTATAATATTGGTTGTTTCAGCTTTCCAGGCTACTCAATAACTCCAAATGCCACTTTCTTCCCATTTCCCAAAAACGCAGCAACATCCTTTAGCCCGTAGGGGCTTGCGGCAATGAAATTCACGCCCCCTTTCTGCGAAAACAGCCACCGGTCCTCCCTCGACGGGCGTGCAATTCCGTTGGGGTGCGAGTGAAACGTGCCTATCAGCCCCTCAATCCACGGAAGCATCCAGTCTGAAAACGAAGTCATTGTCTCGGACACCATGATGCCCGGCGGTATGAGCGTGTCCTCTATCACCACGTCGTCCTTCACACGCTTCCCGCGCAGCAGGCATATGAATTCGTTGGGGTAGGCCGCCTTTGAGCCTGCAAGAGCGCCCAAAAGCGCGTCTCTCTTGATGAGGATTGCCATGCAGGGACAGCTGCGCAAAAAGTTAAGAATGCTCCGCCTTAGTCATTCGAGTCCGGATTTTTCGGCAGCAGCCCCAGTTTTTTCACCACGAGCCACGCGATGATTGTCGAGACTATGGTGGAAACCAGAATGAGCGTCAGGTACCAGCCCTCGTCATCCGGCCCCAGCACGAACATGGGATTGCTCATCACGGTTGCAATGGTGTTGGGCACAAGCAAAGCAGTGCCGATTATTGTGAGGTAAGCGACAAGCATGGCGAGCCTGTTGTTGAGTATCTGCAGCTGGTTGTTGTAGATTGACTGCAGCACCTCAAGGCCGGATGCCAGCACGTCGGACAGGTGCTCTGCAAGGCCAATTTGCGCCTGCACCTCGCCCACCAATCCCGCTATCCTGTTGATTATCTTCGGGTCGTCCGTTATCAGGTCCGCGTCGCCATAGCGCAGCGAGCCTAGCGTGTCCACGGTCGCCCAGAGGCCTGAGAGATAAACAATGAGCGCGTGCTTCATCAGGTAAATCTTGTTGCCGATAAGCTCACGGGAGGTAGTGCTGCTGGCAAGCTCCCGGCTTAAATGGTCACCGTGCTCCTCGATCACCTGCAGGTAGTCGAAGTTCCTTGCGTTGCTCTCGTCGATTATCCTTATGAGAAGCATTGTCATCTTGTCGTTCTGCTTCATCCTGCTTGGCAGCTTCTTCAAAAGCGTGGTGGCATAGCGGCGCACGCGGAAGAAGCGCGTGGTCTCGCTGGTGTGAAGCGTTACAAGCAGGTTTTTCTTGAGCAGTATGAGTATGGGCTCAAGCGTGACCTCAAACCCCTCGACGTGTATTGCAGGCAGGAAAAGCCCCATCTCGTTGTTGAAGTCCTCATAGCCGCTGCGCGCGCTTTTCAGCAGGTTTTTTATCAGAAGCTCGGAAAAGCCAAGCTTCATTGCCACACTCAGCGATTCTTTCGGGAAGTCATCCACAATGTAGTCCACCCAGGCGACTTCGGTGTGCTTGGCGTTGCTGATGAAAGGCTCAAGGTCCTCAAGATATTCCGAGCGTATGCACTGCGTCTTGTTCCTTCTAAGCGAAGCGTAAAACCCGCGGGCCTTGTATATTTCGGAGTCCGTGTCTGTTTTGGCTGCGCCGTTCTCGACTGCCGGCTGCCTTTTCATTTTTTTTGCCACGCCGCTTTTTTCCCGCGCACCATTAATATATCTTCCCTCACGCTTGTATTGCAAATTGCGGCGCAATTTCCAATGTGCATTTTGCAGATGCAAAATGCATCAGACATCGCTAGCATGGCGATGCTGATGGCAGACAAAATCTGTTCGCAGATTTTGTCTACGGCGTGCGCGCAAGGCTAATTAATTGCTACGCGCAAACAATTGCTGCAAATGATGACGGATGTGATCTCTTAGGCGCACTCGTGCGCCTGTGATGAAAGACAGGCGGTCTGATGCACAATATGGCGGCAGGCACGCACGTCCGAGTTATCTTACTAATTTTTAAAATATGTGTGATAACATCTTACCTCGTAATTTTTAGGCATACATTTCATAAAAAAATGTAAGATAAGTTTAATAACCCTGCCGCCAAAATACCTGCATGGGAATAAGGAAAAAACAGGTGAACGGGCAGGAATACTACTACTTGGAAGAGTCCATGCGGCTGGAAAAGCCCAAGGTCTATTCAGTATTCTTGGGCAGGCTGATTCCTGGCAAAAATCAGCTTGGCAAAAAGAGGCAGGAGCTGCTGGATAAGATTTACGGCGACCTCTTGAACGGCGCTGCCCGCATATACCTGACAAAGGAACAGCTTATCGAAGCCGAAAAGAGGAGGCGGCGATACGTGCAGAAGATGAAAAAACTCGGCAAATCCAGGCTTGACGAGAAGGACGAGGTAGACATCGTCAATTTTGTCTACACCACGCTGACAACCGAGGGCGTCCCAGTAACCAAGGAGGATGCGAACCTTGCTTACAAATTCACCCAAAAGAACGTCAAAAGCATCAGGGACGAGAACCTGCGCGTGGCGCTTGACATGATAAGGGGGCTGAGGTACGTAAAGGAAAACAAGAGAGGCATATCTTTGGGTTACTTGCTGGAGCTGCACAATATCATCATGGCGGAATACGGGGCCAAAAACCCGGGCAGGCTCAGGCAAAAACAGGCCTACATCTACCTTAAGAGCTACGAAAAAGTCGAGGAAATAGGATTCAGGCCACCCGCCCCCAAGGAGATAGAAAAGAAGCTTGCCGAACTTGCAATGTGGTACAACGAGAATATGGGAAAGCTGAACGCGATAGAGCTTGCGGCGCTGCTGCATCTGCGTTTCTATATGATTCATCCTTTCGAGGATGGCAACAAGAGGGTGTCGCGGCTGCTGGTGAACAAGGCATTTTTTGATTCCGGCTATCCGATGCTGAACGTGTCGAAGGAGACGCAAGGCTACTTTGATGCGCTTATCAAGTCTGTTGAAAAGAAAGACGAGAAACCGTTTGTAGAATTTGTTTACGGAAGGTTTGTGAAGGACATCTGAGGCAAAACAGTGCCGCGCGGAAAAGATTTGCAACTGCGTGCAGTTGCAAAATTTTGGAAAACGTCTGCGTTTTCCAAATGTCCTGTGTGTCTCAAAACGTGTCACTCAGGCAGACGAGTTTTGCCCTGGCGGGCGGTCTGATGCATATTACTGTGCCTGAGCGACACGCCCATCTTTGGCAATTACCTAACTTGACGAAAAACAGTCAGGTGATTGCCTAACTGCTGTTTTCCGACGTTTTTTCACAGCACGTTTCCGCGAAAACCTCTCGCGGCGTTCTTTGGCTTGCAGCCAAAGATGCACTATTGAGCAGTGGCTCGATGATTGAAACCTAAGGAAATAAACGAGACAGGCGTGGAGTGATGACAGACGTTCCCTCTGTTGTGAATTCGTATGGCAGACCGACAAAGATTCAGGCAAGCTTTTCGCGTATTCCGTTGATGAGGAAGAGCAGGGATGGACTTATGCATGCAGGGCAGGGACCAGCCGGGCATGGGGCGCGGAATGGGCTGGGGCGGCTGCTGGCAGGGCGTTGCTGCCAATGCGGCACCTTTAGACAGAACAGGCGCTCTTGAGGCAAGGCTCGCCGCGCTTGAAAGCGAGGCAGGGGCAATTAGGAAGCTCCTTTCAGAGGAAAAGAAAAAGTGATTGCATGGCAGAGGCAAAAAAAACCATTGTTGCCATATGCTCCGACGGCAAGTGGCCGGGTTGCAGCGTGCACTACCTTTCCAAATTCATCGGGATTCTTGGGAAGGCGAGGCTGGCGCATTTGCCGGAACTTTCATCTGCACGGCGTTATTTTCATCGGTTGGCTTTTGCTGATTCTGCGGGAGGGGCGCATTCTGCCCGTTTGCATCGCGCAGCACGAACACCGCCGCTGCCAGAACGGTCGTCCATACGCCCTGCTTGTCTATCACGGCCGATTGCGTAATGTTGGTCGTGCGCACGATTTTCCCGCTCACTTTGAAAAGTTCCTCTTTTTCGTCCCAGCTCTGGTCGACGTTGAACTCTATTCCGAGCGTTGATGCTAGCATGGAAGCCGCCAAATCCTCCGCATATTCACCGGTGGCATCGTTGCTTTCCCCGCATGAATGGTGTTCGCTCAGATAACCGTGCTGCGACCGGTCGGCGGGAATTGCCGCCCCGACCGACGCGGCTATGAGCCGGTTGTGCTCGTTTGAAGAGTTTCGGGACATTACGACAAAAACTATCTCGCCGGAGTTCAGCATGGCAAGCCCCTTGTTTTTCGAAACCACCTCGCTGTTCGGGGGAAGTATGCTTGAAACCGTAACAAGGTTGAACCGTTCTATCCCTGCGTCGCGCAAGGCAAGCTCGAAGGAAGTGAGGTTGTCCTTGTGCGTCCCGACCCCACGGGTGAAGAAAACTTTTTTTGGTACAAGCGGTTCCAGCTCCATGCTGATCTTTCCTCCTTGCGGACAGGCATTCCAAAGTCTGTGTTGCATGCAGTGCTCTTCAAAAAACCGATGGATATATGTGCATAATATTTATAAACGCTTTTGAATATACATTCATTATGACAAGGCCATACTCAAGCAAAAAAGTGTGCTGCGAGCCGGAAGTGAACTATTTCAAGCCGCGCGGGGTGTCATTGGGGCAGATTGAAAGGGTCGAGCTGCAGGTGGACGAGCTGGAGGCGCTGAAGCTTTGCGACCTTGAGGGAATCGCCCAGGAACGGGCTGCCGCACGGATGGGGGGTCGCAGCCGACTTTGAGCAGGCTCCTGTCATCCGGCAGGAAAAAGCTTGCCGATGCGATAGTCCTTGGAAAGGCAATCAGGATTTCTGGCGGGAATTACACCGTTGATTCTGGAAGATGGAAGGGCCGCTGCTGCAGGCGGAACGGCCGGAGAAAAGAATAGGGCAGCCGAAGAACCACGTGCCGGCCCAGCCTGATGATAAATGCAAAAAAACCAGCCATGACTATTGGAAGCCCACGATGAAAATAGCCCAAGGCGCGCTAAAGAAGGGCAGTAATATCGTATTGATTGGGCGCGGGCTGCATGGGCTGATGCCGCAGCGTGAACGGAAGGAACAGGTTGAGTGAAAAAATGGGAAAAACGCTGCTAATCATGAGCGGGAAGGGCGGCACCGGAAAAACCACGGTGGCCGTGAACATCGCCTACTATTTGTTCGGCATGGGAAAATCCGTCGGGGTGTTTGATGCAGACATCCATGGCCCGAACGTCCTGATGCTGATGGGGTGCCAGGGCTTGAGGATGGAAATATCCGAAGGCAGGATTGCCCCGATAGCCCTCGACCCGAGATTGAAGGTAGCGTCAATCGCAGGGATTGCGGAGGATGGATCTGCCATCATCTGGCGTGGGCCGATGAAGCACAGCGCAATAAAGCAGCTCGCCAATGATGTGGAATGGGGGGAGCTGGATTACCTGGTCGTGGATTTCCCGCCCGGAACAGGGGACGAGCATATCAGCGCCTCCCAGTTGATTAAGGGCATAGCCGGCGCCATAATCGTGTCCACGCCCCAACAAGTTTCGCTAATGGATGCGATGAGGTCTGTTGATTTCTGCAACAGGATGGGCATACCTGTGATTGGCATGGTGGAGAACATGTCGGGCGGCATATTCGGGGAAGGAACCGTGGAAAGGCTATGCGGGAATAAAAACCTCAATTTCCTCGGGGCATTGCCGCTGTGCAGGGAAATAGCCAAATCAGGCGAGGAAGGGAAGCCGTTTTCCGAATACAAAAACGCAGAATTGGACAGGGAATTCGGCGCGATAATGGAAAAGATACTTGGAGCATGAAGCATCACAAAGCCGTTTTCGGGGGAGATTGGATGAAAATAACGATACTATGCGACAACGAAGCACTGGCAGGCTTCAATTCAGACCGGGCTTTTTCCTGCCTTGTAGAAAGGCATGGCAAGAGGATTCTATTTGACACTGCGGAAGATGGCTACCTCCTTGTCCAGAACATGCAAAAAATCGGTGTTGACTTGCACGAGATAGATGCAATTTTCATTTCACACGACCATTTTGATCACGCAGGCGCGGTTTGTTACCTTCTGAACCTGACAGGCAGCATCCCGGTTTTCGTGCCCTGCTCTTTCGACAAAGGCTTGAAGGAGGAGATAAAGAAGAGGGCGGAGCTTGTTGAAATCAAGGATGCGGCTGAAATAATGGAAGGTTTCCATTCAACCGGAGAGATGGGTTCGAACATAAAGGAGCAGTCGCTCATCGTCAAAACAGACAAGGGAAACGTGGTGATTTGCGGCTGCTCCCATCCTGGCCTGGAAAACATCCTGGCCAAGGCGCGCGAGCGTGGAGAGGTTTACGGGGTGCTTGGCGGCTTCCACGGATTCGACAAGTTCGATGCGCTGGAAGGGCTGAAGCTGATAGTCCCTTGCCATTGCACCAAGCACAAGCCGGAAATTTTCGGGAGCTTCCCGGAAGAATGCCTTAAGGGGGGCGCCGGAAAGGTGTTTGACTTATGAAAACCGTCTACGGCCCGGTGCCATCGGCAAGGTTCGGCAGGTCATTGGGCGTTGACCCGAACTGCTTGCGGAAGCGGTGCTCTTTCGGCTGCCTCTACTGCCAGCTTGGGCCCACCACGGTCAAAACACTCGAAAGGAAGGTTTACGTGGATCCGCAGATGGTGAGAAGAGACCTGGAGTCAGCCAAAAAGGATAACGCCGATGTAATCACCTTTTCAGGCACGGGCGAGCCCACGCTTAACTCCAAGATAGGCGAGATGATTATTTCCGCCAAAAAATTCGGCCTTCCGATAGTTGTTCTCACAAATTCCTCCACGCTGTCAGACCCGGCAGTCAGGGCAGCGCTTTGCAACGCGGACATAGTGGCCGCGAAGCTGGACGCCTCCAACGAGGAAGTTTTTCAAAAAGTCAGCAGGCCCATTGAAGGTTTGGAGTTCGGGCAAATTGTAGATGGCATAATGGAGTTCAGGAAGGAATTCAAGGGAAAGCTCGTGCTGCAGATGATGTTCATTGCCGAGAATAAGGGATGCACCGGCGAGATGGCGCGCCTGGCTGAAAGGATAGGGCCGGACGAGGTCCAATTGGACACGCCCCTAAGGAAGCCTTCCGAGTCTCCTCCCCTCTCCAGGGAAGAAATGGAAGCCATCCGGAAGGAATTCGGCGCGCTTCCGGCGTCAATTTCCATAATTTCCATTTACGACCTCAAGGAGCCCGATGTGGATCCCATCAACTTGGATGAAACAAGGATGAGGCGGCCCGGCAACCGCATCCCCTAGCGGCAAAGCAAAAATTCCCTGGCGAAACTCTTCCTTAACTGTTGCGTGACAGCGCTTATGGAACCATGGCGCAATCGTGCCACGCGGAAAAGATTTGCAACTGCGTGCAGTTGCAAAATTTTTGAAATTGCGCACAATTTCAAAATGTCCTGTGTGCCCAAAACCGTGTCACTCTGGCCGACGAACTTTGCCCTGGCAGGCGGTCTGATGCACAAATGCCGCGGCTTTTTGCTTAGCAAAAAGGTGCGCCTTTTTCGCCGAAGCGAAAAAGAGCGCGAGCATTCGGGCAGACTTCGGCAAAGCCGAAGCTGATGTAAAAATAAGATTTTTGCAGACTTAGCCCAAGAGGGCTAAGCTGAGGCAACAAAAATAAAAAAGTAAAAAAGAAGAAAAGCCTCAGGCTTTCGGAGGCTCCTTGTTCTCGGCAGCAGGCTGGGTTGCCGGTGTTGCAGCAGGTTGTGCAGCCGGTGCCGGTTGCGCTGCTTGCGCAGGTGCTGCAGCTGGTGCAGTTTGCGCGGCTGGCGCTGCCGCCGGGGCATCCTCGTTCTTCACAAGCCCCTTCATCTTCTCAAGCACTTCAGGGGTTATGTCTGCGCCGTGGGCTGCTTTCGCGTGCTCGCTTGCCTGCTTCACTATCTCGTCCACTATGTCTGACTTGAAAACAGCCATGCAACTGGTATTCCCTAAGTCTGAACATTTCAAAACTTTCATTCTATCACCTGACTTCTCTCAACACTGGCTCCATATAAACAGGTCCGTTCCACTATCGACGTGCAAGTGTTCCACAATCGGGGATGAATACGGCGCAGAAGAAGCTACTTTTTCTTCTTGCTTTTCGGGTCTTCAACGTCCGGCTTTTTCATCTGCGGCGGAAGCTTTTCCTGCCTTTCCTCGTTCTTCCTGCTTACTGCCTTGAGGAATCCAAAGCGCTTGCCGCTCTCCTTGCTGCGCACAACCTTGACAAACTCCGCCCTCTGCCTTTTCTTGTTTTTATCGACGTGCCTTTCAGCATGCGCTTTCGTGTCCCCTATTGCCTTTGAGCCAATCACGTGCGAGCCGGAAATAAGCCCCTGTTCCGCGTATATTGCCTCAAGTAGGTCAAACCCTTTCTCTTCCTTCTTCTTCTGCACCTGCTCGCGCATATATAGTATCTAGTGTCTGGAGTATTTTAGCCTAACGGTTCTGGCAGCCGATAAATGAATTTAAAGCTGCCCTTCGCCATAGGGGCAAGAGGCAACCATGGCGGGCGGAATGTTCGGGCTGGACGCAAACAGGTGGAGCATACTATTAGTGGTAATGCTCACGATCCTGTTAGCCTCGCTTGACCAGACAGTGGTGGCAACCGCCATACCAACAGTGGTATCCGACCTTGGCGGCCTTAGCAGCCTGAGCCTTGTTTTTGCCGCGTACATGACCGCTTCATTGATAACTGTGACAATCAGCGGGAGCATCGGCGACATCTACGGGAGGAAAAAGCTCTACATCGCAGGGATTGCGCTCTTCACGCTCGGCTCCTTCCTGTGCGGCTTTGCGCAGGACATGGCAACGCTGATAGCGTTCCGCACCCTGCAGGGAATCGGGGCAGGCTTGCTCATGGTGCTTTCCATGGCAATCATGGGCGATATTTTCACCCCTAGGGAGCGCGGCAAGTGGATAAGCTTCGTTGCCGCGATATACGGGCTTGGCTCGATTTTCGGGCCCATGCTCGGCGCGCTCATAACCCAGGAATGGGGCTGGAGATGGGTCTTTTACGTCAACGTCCCAGTCGGCATTGTCACCATGTGGCTGATGCACAAGGCCGTCTACAAGCAGGTGCTGCACAGGAAAGCGAACATTGACCTCGCAGGCTGCCTGCTGTTCACAGTCTTCATAGTTTCGTTCATGGCATATGCCCAGACTCAGCTGTGGCCCCTGTCCGCGACGATGGCCGTGTCCATTGCCATCATGGTGGCCGCGCTCCTGCTGTTCGTCCGGCAGGAGCACAAGGCACGCGAGGCGATATTGCCGCCATACCTTTTCAAGAACTCGATATTCATAATAGCAATAATCTGCTCGTTCATACTCAATGCCGCGCTTTTCGGGGTGATATCGTTCGTGCCCCAGTACCTGGAGGTCATGCTCGGCGGCGGGCCAATGGAAGCAGGCAAGGCGCTCACCTTCCTGCTTTTCTCATCAGTGCTTTCCATGGTGGCGGCCGGGCAAATAACCTCGCGCACAGGCAAGTACAAGCTGGCAGGCATAGTCTCCACGGTGATTGTGTGCATCGGCATATGGCTGCTTGCAGGCCTGCATCAGGGCTCGTCATACACCGAAGTGCTGGTTGCGCTCACCGTGCTTGGCATTGGCTTTGGGCCGCAGTCATACCTCTACACCCTCATAGTGCAGAATGCATTTGCAAATTCCGTGGTCGGGGTCGCGACTTCCGGAGTCACGTTCTTCAGGAGCCTTGGCTCGGCATTGGGCGTAACGATTTTCGGGGCAGTGATAAACCTGGTGGGCCAGGTGGCAACCATAGCCACTAATGCTGACAGGCTGGCATACGTGGAAGGGCTGCACAGCGCATTCATGCTCTCGCTCGCGCTGTCCGTGGTCTGCGTGTTTCTCATGGCAATAATAAAGGAAATCCCGCTGCGCACGACAAACAAGGGTGCAGTCCCGGCGAGATAGGCATTTATTAAAATAGCCATGGCAACTGGGAAACAAGGGAAGCCTGCGGCTGCAACGGAGGGATAGGATGGCATCCAAGGACGCATTCAAGCTGAGCCTGCTCGCATTTGTCCTGCTTACCTGCGCCGCGCTCATGAGCATAAGGACATTCCCCACGCAGGGAATAGTGGGCTGGGAGTCAATCGTTTTCTGCATCCTTGCAGTAGTGCTATACCTTATTCCCGCCTCGCTTGTCTCCGCTGAGCTTGCAACCGGCTGGCCTGAGGAGGGCGGCGTGTACGTCTGGGTGAAAAACGCATTCGGCCAGAAATGGGGCTTTACCGCAATCTGGCTGCAATGGTTCCAGATGACAATAGGCTTCATCAGCGTGCTCACTTTCATTGCCGCAACCCTTGCATACCTCGTCGACCCTGTGCTTGCGGACAACAAACTCTTTGAATTCCTCATAATAGTTCTCATCTGGTGGGGCTTCACTTTCCTGAACTTCAAGGGCATGAAAATGTATTCGAAGATAAGCTCCATCTCAGTGGTGATCGGCACTTTCATCCCTGCAGTCGTGCTCATCCTTGGCGGGCTGCTGTACATTGGAATGGGCAACCCCGTGCAGCTCACCCTACAGCCCACAATCGCAGACCTCATGCCTGACTTCTCTTCGCTGCAAAACCTCGTGCTGCTAGTCACGTTCGTCTTTGTGTTCATTGGCATTGAGATGACTGCCACGCACGCAAACGAAATACAGAACGTGCAGAAAAACTACCCGCTGGGCATCCTGGTGGTTGGCATTGTGACCACCATAGTCGGGGTGATGGGTGCGCTGGTGGTGGCAATGCTCGTGCCGGTCGGGGGCATGAATCTGCTTGCAGGGATAATGCAGGCATTCCAGGTAATCTTCCAAAGCTTCGGGTTGCCGTGGCTTGTGAAGGTTTTCGCATTCCTTATAGTGGTGGGCGCAGTGGGGCAGGTTTCCACCTGGATACTCGGGCCAGTGCGCGGGCTTTTTGCAACCGCGCGCGAAGGCATGCTGCCTCCAATACTGCAGAAGAAAAACGAGAATGGCATCCCGACCAACATGCTCATACTGCAAGCAGTGATGATAACGTTTTGGGGCGCGGTCTACGTGCTTTTGCCTGGCGGAGTGAACAGCTCTTTCTGGATGCTTTTCGCGCTCACCACCGCGGTCTACATAGTGATGTACTTCCTCATGTACGCCGCCGCCATACGCCTCAGGTACACGCAGCCGAATGTGCATCGGTCATTCTCCATCCCCGGCGGCAAGGCAGGGATGTGGCTGGTGGCAGGCTTTGGCTTCCTAGCAATGATATTCCTGTTCATCCTTGCGCTCATCCCGCCAAGCCAAATCTCCGAAAGCAGCAATTATGTCGCGTTCATGCTCATGGGCACAGTGGCAGTGGTGGCGGTGCCGCTGGTAATTTACCATTTCAGGAAGCCTGAATGGAAGCTGGCGGCAAGCGCAGGGGAAAAGGGGGCGAAAAAGCCCAAAGCGGGCAAAAGGAAAATGCGCAGGTGATTTTGATGAAGGGAAAACCCAGGAAAGACGCAGCCAACCCAAAAGACGTCGAGGTCAAGGCGCTTTTCCTCGGCCCCAAATCCGAGAACCGCGACTACTTCAAAAGCACGCTTAACTTCCTGATGGAGGAGCACATGCACTGGCGCAGGGACTTCCACCCCGAGGACGCCGAAATAACCTCCATCCAGGAAATGCGCGCCAAGAACTACCAAAAGACGCTTGACAGGACGTCCGAAGTGCTCGCCGAGCTTTCAGCAAAGCTCAAGGCAACCTCCATGCCGTGGTTTTCCGCGCGCTACCTGGGCCAGATGAACTCGGACACGCTCATGGTGGCAAACCTCGCCTACATGGCAACGCTCCTCTACAACCCCAACAACTGCGCCTACGAGGCGTCAACCGCAACCACGCCGATGGAAATCGAGGCGGGGAAGGATTTTGCAACCATGCTGGGATTTGACCCGAAAACTTCCTGGGGCCACATCACAACTGATGGCACGGTTGCCAACTACGAAGGGCTCTGGATGGCGCGCAACATAAAATCATTCCCGCTTGCAGTGAAGAAAGTGAAGCCCTCGCTGGTAGCGGGAATGGACGACTGGCAGCTCCTTAACATGCCAACCGGCAAGGCGCTTGACCTTATTGAAAAAGTGAAAAAGGCAGGCTGCTTTGACGCCGTGCGCAGCGAAACAGTGCGCGGCACTGGCATGGAAATCGGAAAGCTCGGCGTGGTATTGGTGCCGCAATCCAAGCACTACTCCTGGGTGAAAGCAGCGGACGTGCTTGGCATTGGCAACAGGAATTTCGTGGAAGTGCAGGTGGACAGCCGCTTCCGCATGGACATGGGTGCGCTGAAGCAGGCGATTGACTCTCACATTGCGAAAAAAATCCCCATCATGGCAATGGTGGGCGTGCTTGGCACCACGGAAGAGGGCGCAATAGACAGGATTGCGGAAATGGCAAAGCTGCGCGACTACTACCAGAAGAAAGGCATCTCATTCTACTTCCACGTTGACGCAGCATACGGGGGCTATTCCCGCTCGCTTTTCCTTGACGAGAAAAGCCGCTTCATGGAATACGGTGAGCTGAAAAGGCGCCTGTTCTCGGACAAGGTATTCGTGGGCAACCACGCCTATCCCGCGCGGGACATCTACGAATCCTACAAGGCAGTCCCCGCGGCAGACTCAATCACAATTGACCCTCACAAGATGGGTTATGTTCCGTATTCCGCAGGCGGGATTGCAATCAAGGACAGGCGCATACTGGACCTGATTTCATACTTTGCCGCCTATGTCTTCGAGGCGGGCAAAAGCTCGCCCGCGCTTTTAGGCTCGTACATCCTGGAAGGCTCAAAGGCAGGCGCGACCGCTGCCGCGGTCTGGGCAAGCCACCGCGTGATTCCCCTGAACATCACCGGCTATGGCGAGATAGTGGGCAGGAGCATAGAGTCTGCGCAAATGTTCTCACGCGCGCTTGTGGCAACTAAAAGCCTGAAGGTGAAAGGCAGGGAATTTTTGGTGCAGCCCCTGATGGCTGTTCCTGACTTCAACATAGTCTGCATGTCATTCAACGAAAAGGGGAACACAAACCTTGAGAAGATGAACGGCTTGAACTCCCGCATATTCTCCGAGGCATCCTACATAAGCGGGCCTGTCTACAAGAACGACTGGATAACCTCCAACACAGAGCTTGCGCGCGAAGACTATGGCGACGCGCCAAAGGAATTCGCCGGGAGGCTCGGCATCCCTGCAAAGGAATGGGGCAGGGTGGGCCGCGTGCGCGTGCTTAGGATGTGCATGCTAAACCCGTTCATCTCAAACTTCCAGGACCACCAAGCGCTCTGGCAGGGGTTCCTCAAGATACTGGAGAAAAAGCTGGAAGGGGCAATGGACACTCCGTGAGAAGCAAGCCGGAGGGCCGGGCAATGCTGTTTGCATGCCTGTCCTGCCTTTAGGCTTGCCATGCCGTGAATTTTCACGTGCGGTTTAAAAAGAAATAAGCTACTTCCACAGCCAGCCGAATATCCCCTTCTCCTGCTTCTCTTCCTGCGCAAGCTGCATCAGCCTTGCTTGCTCCTGCTCCATGTTCTGCAGCTGCCCCTGGAGCATTGTTTGCACTTCAGCATCGCAGCCGCTGCACTGTAGCACCAGAAGCTGCATCTGCATCACCCTTTCCTGGTTCTGGGTTGCCTGCTGCTCAAGCTCGCCAGCAGCATTCTCGTCCCCCCCGAACAGGAAGCGCTCAATGCCGCTCCTTTCCCTGATTCTTTCCTCGGAGCGCACAGTTGCCTGTACGGAATTGTCAAATTCGCGCGCAATCGCAGAAACGTTCTTCCCTATCCCTGTAATGTTCTCAGCGCCAAGAAGCGCATGCACAGCAACCCTTACCTTATTCTGGTTCTGGTAAACCTGCGCTTTTTGCTCAGGCATCCCGGTCATCTCGCCCGCATACTTTGCCTTTGCTTCCCGGATGGACTGGTTCAGTGCCATTGCCTGTGGATTGCCATTCCCTGCCTGCTGCATTATTGCAAGCCCCTGCCCCTCGTTCCTTGTCTGCTGCTCCTGCTGCACAGTGTTCCCCCTGCCGGTTTCTTGCCCTGCCTGAGTTTCAGCGTGCTCCTGGCCAGTGCCAACTTCATTTGCCTCTTCGCTTCCATTCATCTGCCCGAGCATGCCCGGCGGGTCGTCGGGCTGCCCGCCCTTGGCAAAAGCCAGCGGCGAGAGAAGCAGTGCCATTGCCAATGCAGCCAGAATGAAGAATCTCATGCAAACCACCTACTTCTTTTTCTTCCCCCTGCCCCTCCACTTCCTGTAGATGAAGTAGAGGATGGCAAGCACGATTATGACGGGTATTGCCACCCCTGCAAGCCCTGCAAGTGCGAAAAGCCCGAGCGAGAGCGCGCCGAAGAATATGCCGCCAACGTCCTTGAGGTTGCCCATGAAGTCGGTTTCCACCGCGGGCTTGTTTTCCTGCAGCCTTACGTAAAGGAGCGACTTTTTCGGCCTGTTCTCCTCGTCAATGCTCTTTTCTATGCCCGTGACCTCGCCTATGCCCTTCACGCCCTCCATGAGCGAGTCGAGCGAGGACGGCTCCGCCTTTATCACCACGAAATAGCGCATGTACTGGCTGGTCTCGGCGTAGTTCATGGAAACCACTGTTGCGGATGATGAGAGCGCTTTGAGCTTTGCAAGCCCTGCCTCAAGCCCCCCCTGCTGCACCTCGATTTGGATTTCGCCCTCCTTTGCCTCCTTGGGGGCGACCGGCTCGGAAAGCTGCAGCGTCACCGTGGAGAGGTCTATCCTGCCCTGCAGGTCCTTTTTCTGCGCCTTAAGGCTTTCGAGTTCCACTTCCACGCGGCTCACGGACTTCTCCACCGCGAGAAGCTCCTCCACCGTGCCGCTCTTGTTGTAAAGCTGCTGCAGGCGGTAAAGCTCCACTTCCTTGTTGGCTATCCTCATGTCAAGGTCAGTGTACTGCCTTGTGACGTCCTCAATGCCCACGCTTGCCGCCTTTATCTCGCCAAGCGCCTTGAGCGACTCAACCGTCTGGTCGAATTTTTCCGGTGCAATCTTGAATGTCACGGAATAGCTGCGCGTGCTGTAGTACTCTCTGAATGCCACGTTGGTTATCGTTGCACCCTGGCTGGAGAGGAGCGACTTTGCCTGCGCGAGCTTTCCTTCAAGCTCGCCCTGCTTCACTTCCACCGTGAGGGTGCCCTGCTTTGTAACGTACTGCACGTCTGCAGTTGGGGCGGGCGACGGAGCCACTGCCGCTTCCTTGGCATACGCGTAATCGCTGTCCATCATTGCCGACGGCGCGCCCTGGGCATACGTCTCTTCCCCTGGCACGGCGAGGTTGCGGGTGGCGGAAGGCGCCGAATCGCCGTAATCCCCCCCGTATTCCTCGCTGCCAGATGATGGCAAATCGCCTGAAAAGCCGGCGCAGCCAAGCAACAGCAGCGTAGCGAGCAATAGCGCAAAAACAGTGGTTTTCATGAGGGAATTTCGGAAAGGGGGTTTAAGTGCCTTTCGGGTTTGTTCGGCTGCGGCAGGAATTGCAAATCAAGGGATGATGGCAATGCTTTTGAGCGTTGGCTCTGAAATGCCTGTATGGCATCCGATTATTCCTGGCTCCTCTACGCGCTTCTCTCAGCGCTGTTTGCCGCGCTCGTCGCCATCTTCGGCAAAATCGGCCTGCAGGGGATGGACTCCACAACAGCAACCATGGTGCGCTCGGTGGTGATGGCAGTCTTCCTTATCCTCGTAGTGGTGGCGCTGGGCAAAACCGCCGGCATTGAAAAAGTGACCGGCGACTCCGAGGCAATGAAGTTCATAGTGCTTTCCGGCATTGCAGGCGCGCTTTCCTGGCTCTTCTATTTCCTTGCGCTGCAAAAGGGCACGGTGAACCAGGTGGTGCCAATCGACCGCTCAAGCGTGGCATTCGCGCTCATACTCGCGGTCCTTTTCCTAGGCGAGAAAGTGACGTTGCAGTCGGCCGCAGGCGCGGCGCTCGTGGTAATCGGCGCAATACTGGTTGCGCTTGCGTGAGTGATGCATATGGCAAAGAGAAAACTTCCTGATGCGCCTGCGGCGGCAAGCCTGCTGCTCTTCGGCGCAGCGCAGTTCCTGCTCTGCCTTGTGGTGGCAGAGGCGCTTTACCCCGGCTACAGCACTGCGGCAAACGCAATCAGCGACCTTGGCGTTGGCTCCACAGCGCTTCTCTTTAATTCCTCCATAATGTTCTTTGGCGCAGCAAGCGCAACTGTTGCCTATCTTCTCAGACAAAAGCTCGGCAGGCTGCTTGCCGTCTGCATGGCAATCGCGGGAATTGGCGCGCTTGGCGTGGGGCTTTTCCCGGAAACACTGGGCTTGCCGCATTTCATTTCCGCGCTTGCAGCATTCCTTTTCGGCGGAATTGCGGCAATCGTTTCATCAAGGCAGGCGCCTGCGCCCATTTCCTATCTGTTCTTGCTTCTTGGCACAGCCACGCTCTGTGCGCTTGCGCTCGAGGTGGCAGGAGCCACCTTCGGGCTCGGGCACGGTGGAATGGAGCGCATGATTGCTTACCCGATAATAATCTGGGAAATAGCATATGCAGCAAGCCTTGTGCGCGGCTGAAGCAACAAACCCCCTCTCATGCCAAGGCAGGGGCGCGCCTGCGGAAAAGCCTGTTCTCCCAGAACTTCTTTATCTCAAAGGCAATGAGGAGCGTGGATGACACGCCAAGCACGAGCGCGAGGTCGGAAAGCGACAGGGGCACGGTCTGCATCATCTCGTTCATGAATGGCAGGTAAATTGCGCCAAGCTGCAGCAGGAGCGAAAGGATTATCGCGCCTGTGAGGTAGCGGTTGGAGAATATGCCTATGGAAAACACGCTTTGGCTCGAGCGCGCGTTGAGCGCGCTGAAAATCTGGAACACGGCAAGCGTGGTGAATGCCATGGTGCGCGCATGCGCGAGGCTGCCCTCCATGAAATGCTTGTAGAAGACCGCAAGCGTGCCAAACGCCATTATGAGCGCAGTGACTCCGATGAAGATTGCCATTTCTTTGGTGATGAGCTGTTCATTGGGGTTGCGCGGCTTTTGGCGCATCAGCCCCTTTTCCTTGGGCTCCATCGCAAGCGTGACGTCGCACACCCCGTCTGTCACAAGGTTCACCCACAGTATGTGTATTGGCAAAAGCGCAAGCGGAAGCTCGAATGGCAGCACAAGCCCCGAGAGCAGTATTGCAAGAAGGAATATCACTTCGCCCATGTTCGTGCTCAGGAGGTAGGAAATCACCTTTTGTATGTTGGCATACACCCCCCTCCCCTCCTCTATTGCCGCCACAATTGTTGCGAAGTTGTCGTCCTCAAGCACCATGTCGCTCGATTCCTTGGTGACTTCCGTGCCGCTAATGCCCATCGCGATCCCAATATTCGCCTTCTTTATCGCAAGCGCGTCGTTCACGCCATCGCCGGTCATTGCCACAACGTGCCCCTTTCTCTTGAGCGCCTCCACCACCCGCATCTTGTGCTCGGATGACATGCGCGCATAAATCGCCACGCTGTCTGCCACTTTGTCGAATTCCTCGTCAGTCATGGCGCTTAATTCAGGGCCTGTGAGCGCGCGGGAATTTGCCGACAGCATGCCAAGCTTGCGTGCCACGCCAAGCGCAGTGAGCTTGTGGTCGCCGGTTATCATCACCACTTTTACTCCTGCCAGCCTGCAGTTTTTGATTGCGTGGCGCACCTCATCGCGCGGAGGGTCGTGCATTCCGACAAGCCCCAAAAAGACCAAGCCGCGCAGGGATTTCTCAGACGGCTTGCCGACCTTTTTCATGGCAAAACCCAGCACGCGAAGCGCCTTGCCTGCCATTGCGCGGTTTGCCGCAAGTATCCTTTCCCTTTCCTTTTCCGAAAGGGGCACAACCTTGCCCCCGAGCAATACGTATGCGCACATCTCCAGCACATTTTCCGGCGCGCCCTTCACGCTTGCAGAAGTGCCATTGCCGTCCATGTCAAACGTTGCCATGTATTTTTTCTCCGGGTCAAACTGCACCTCGCCGACGCGCTTGGATTCTTCCTGCATTGACTGGAAAACCATCCCTGCTTTTTTTGCAGCCACCAAAAGCGCACCTTCAGTCGGGTCGCCCACGACCTCGGTGCCATACATCCCCTTTTCCAGCGCCGCATCGTTGCAAAGCACTGCCACGCGCAGGAGCTTTCTCAGCCCTGGGCTTTTCTTGCAGTCAATGGGCTTGCCTTTGAGAAGCATCCCTCCCTTCTCCTCATAGCCCAATCCAGACACGCCAATTGTGCAGCCGTCAAGGTAAATCTCAGTGACTGTCATCTCGTTTTTGGTAAGCGTGCCTGTCTTGTCAGTGCATATCGCGGTGACGCAGCCAAGCGTTTCCACCGCGGAGAGCCTGCGTGCAATCGCTTTTCTTGCAGCCATTGCGCCCACGCCGACTGCAAGCACGATGGTCACCACTATGGGCAAGCCTTCAGGGATGAAGGAAACTGCCTGCGCGATTGCAAGCCTTATGATGTCCTCCAGCCCAAGGTGCGCCACAAATCTTCCCACTGTTACGACCACCACTATGCCTGCAAGCACGGCAACCCCTAGCATTTTCATGAAGCCTGAAAGCCTCGCCTGCAATGGCGTCTCGCCCGGGGGTTCCTCCTGCAGCTTGCCTGCAATCCTGCCGATTTCAGTCTTCATGCCGATTGCCACAACGATTGCCTTGCACCTGCCCGAGGTCACTATGGTGTCCTTGTATGCCATGTTTTTCCTGTCCGCAAGCTCCAATTCGGCATGGAGTGTGGTGGCGTGCTTGATGGCTGGCACGGACTCTCCAGTGAACATGGACTCGTTCACAGCAAGGTTGGACTCCTCGATTATCCTGGCGTCCGCAGGCACGCGGTCCCCTGTCTCAAGAAGTATTATGTCTCCTGGCACAAGCTCGTCCGCATAAACCTTGTGCTGCTGGCCGCCCCTCACCACGCGCGCCATGGTGGCGCTCATCTTCTTGAGCGCCTCAAGCGCCTTTTCCGCGCGGTATTCCTGGAACGTGCCTATTGCTGCATTGATTGCAAGCACAATGCCTATGATTATCACGTCGGAGTATTCCTCCATGAGGAAGGAAAGCCCTCCTGCGATAAGAAGCGCCGCAACCACCAGGCTCCGAAACTGCCTGATGATTATTTCGAAAATAGAGATTTGCTTTTTCGCCTTGAGCTCGTTTGGCCCGTATTTTTTCTGCCTTTCCATCACTGCCTCGGAATTCAGCCCCCTATCCGCCGAGGACTCAAGCAGCGAGACTGCATTGGCTGCATCCATGCTGTAAAATGGTTTTGCGCCGCCCATGGGTCAGTGTGGGGGGATGACAAATATAAAGCTAAGGAAGCTCGCGCGCTGCCTGGAGCCAAGCCGCCAGCTCAAGCGCGGCTTTTCTCAGGACCCAATTCCCAGCTTCTGGTACACCCAATGCTTTGGGAAGTCTGTCAGCAGTATTGCCACTGCACAAAGCGCGAATGTTATCCCGATTTGCGAGGCTGGAAGGCTTGGCATGCCCAGCCCGAATATGCCAAGCGCCGTGGCGGCAAGCATGGCAAGCCAGAGCGAGATTGCCACGTACCTGTGCGGCCAGGACTGCCAGAAGCGCCCGCGCTCGCGCATGATGTATATTCCCATCTGGCCAGTATAGACAAACGAAAGCAGCATGAGCGTCTGTATGCTTGCCAGGTCAAGCCCGAACACCTGCACTCCTATCATAAGCACTGCAAGCTCAATCAGGAAGAGGACTGCGCCAACGAACACGGATGCGCGCGTGATGCTTCCCAGATCCCATTTGTTCGGTGCCTTGGTTGCGCGCGAATTGTCGACTGCCAGCGTCATTGTCAAAAAGTCGTTGATTATCATGAGGAACACCAGGCCGTTGATGGAGATCACCACGTCTTGGAACCAGAAAAAGCCCACTGTCAGTATGAGCATGAACTGGATGGAGCGCGAAAGCTTGTTCAGCGTCCAGGTGAGCATGCGCTGGAAAGCCTCGCGGCTCACGCGCACCGCCTCCAGTATGTCCCGCGTGCCCGGGTCTGTGAGCACCATGCTTGCAGCCGCTTTCGCGACGTCCGTGGCATTGCTCACCGCAATCCCCAGCTCGGCCTGCTTGAGTGCAGGCGCGTCGTTCACGCCATCGCCCGTCATGCCGACCGTCTTGCCCTTGGACTGCAGGAGCTTGACCACCCAGTACTTGTCCTCAGGATAAATCTCAGCAATCCCGTCGCAGGCAAGCACAGCGTCAGCCTGCTTCTTTTCCGGGAGCTTCTTTATGTCTGTGATGCGGATTATCTTGCTGCCAATGCCTGCCTGCATTGCTATTTCGGTTGCGACTGCAATGTTGTCTCCGGTTATCATGATGGGCTTTATGCCTGCCTCGCGCAGCGCGGCAATGGTTGCCGCAGAGTCAGGGCGCAGGGGGTCGCCAAGCCCAATTACGCCTGCCAAAGTGAGCTTGTTGAATTTTCCAAAGTCAGAGTAGGCGACCGCCAGTGCGCGGCAGCCCTTTTTCGAAAGGGAATCAACCGCCTTGTTAAGCGCGTCTTTTTGCTGCTTTGTTGCTGCCTTGCAAAGAGAAAGTATGGTCTGCGGAGCTCCTTTCATGACGACGAATTTCTTTCCCTTATTTTTCACAACCGCCTCTGCGCGCTTGGTGGCAGGCTCAAACGGCTTGTAGGAAACCTGCGCGCAGCCGGGAAGCGAGGCGCCTTTTGCCTTTGCGTAGCGAATGATGGCGGAGTCAATCGCATCCTTGCTGCCTTCGCTTGAGGCAAGCGCGGCAAATGCCAATACGTCGCTTTGCTTGCCGAACTTGCCCTTGCCAATGGGAATCGCATCAGACACTTCAAGCTCGTTCATGGTTATGGTGCCTGTCTTGTCAAGGCACACCACTTCCACCGACGCCGCGCTTTCAAGCGAGTCGAGCTTTGTCACAAGCACATTGTGGCTGGACAGGTCTGTTGCGCCCTTTGCCTGCGAGACCGTGAACATCATGGGCAGCGCGGCAGGGACGCCGCCGCCTATGAAAAGCACGCCAAACGTGAGGATGATTGCCGGCTTGACGTCTATGGAAAGGGCATATGCCAGTATGACCAGGAAAAGCACCGCGCCGATGTAGGACACGTTGCGCGCAAGCGTGAACATTATCTCCTCTGTCTTTGACTTTGGCTTGGCAATGTTGACAAGCTCCACAGTCTTGCCGAAATACGTCCTCATGCCAGTGTTCACCACCATGCACTTGGCTTCCCCGCGCTTCACTATGGAGCCTGTGAATATCACTTCCCCCTCCTTTGCCTCAACAGGCAATGACTCGCCTGTGAGCGCAGCCTGGTCAGCGGAAATGCCTCCGGAAATTATCTTCGCGTCCGCAGGCGCCACGTCACCCAGACCGATCATTATGATGTCGCCGGGCACAAGCTCGCGTGCATCCATTGTCTCCCAGCTGCCGTTGCGCAGCATCCTTGACTTTATGGTGAGCTTTTTCTTGAGGAGAAGCAGGGCTTTTTTCGAGTCGTGTTCGTTGTAGAATGCCACCCCGCCGTTCAGGAGCGTGATGAATGCGAACACGAAACCGTCGAACCTGTTGCCTACGATGAAACAGAGAATGGTGGCAATCTCAAGCAGCCACGGGATGGGGCCCCAGAAGTGCGAGAGGAACTCCATGTACACGCTTTCCTTCTTCTCAGCAACCTCATTGTAGCCGAATTCCTTGATGCGCGAAGCAGCCTGGGAGGCAGAAAGTCCCTTGTCAGTTGCGTCAAGCGCTGATAGCGCACCCTTCACGTTCATTTTCTTGAAGTCTGTTGTCGGCCTGGCATTCATAGTGGAATCCCCTGATTCCACTTCTGAAAAATTTCTGCGGAAATTTTCCACCATTCTATCCCTCCCTGACAGCCATTCCTATATAATATAAATAAAGCTTCTGGCGTGTGAGGCGGGCAATTGCCTTTAAGCATTGCGGCAGTATCCATCGCATGCAATTCGCGCAGCAGATTGGGAAGGAATACGAAGGGCTGAGCCAAAAGGAGGCAGCCGAAAGGCTTGCGCGCGACGGGCCCAACGAGCTTATGTCCGAGCGCAAGCGCACTGTGCTTGACACGGTGTTCGAGGTAATGCACGAGCCCATGTTCATTCTGCTTGTGCTGTGCGGTGCGCTCTACTTTGCGCTTGGCGACATCAGCGAGGCGCTATTTCTCCTGCTTGCCGTCTTCGTGGTAATAGGCATTACCATTTATCAGGAAAGGAAGGTGGAGCACGCATTGGAGGCGCTGCGCGATTTGTCCTCCCCGCGCGCAAAAGTCATCCGCAATGGCGGGCAGACAGTGATTCCTGGAAGGGAAGTGGTGCGCGGGGACATCCTGGTGCTTGCAGAAGGCGACCGCGTGCCTGCGGACGTGGTAATGCTCACCTGCAGCAACTTTTCCGTGGACGAGTCGCTCCTTACAGGCGAATCAGTGCCTGTGAGAAAATCAATTTGGGATGGCAAGCAGAAAATGGAGAGGCCTGGCGGCGAAGACCTTCCTTTCGCATACTCCAGCACATTGGTGACCCAAGGGCACGGCATTGCGCGCGTGCTTGGCACCGGCGCTTCAACGGAAGTGGGCAAAATCGGCGGGGCTCTCAAGAAAATAGAGCCTGAGCAGACCGAGCTTCAGAAGGAGACTGGCAGGCTTGTGAAGATATTCGGCTTAATCGGCTTTGTAGTGTGCGCAATAGTGATCATAGGCTGGGGGCTGCTGCACAACGAGTGGGTGGAGGGCTTCCTTGTGGGCCTGTCGCTTGCAATGTCTCTTCTCCCAGAGGAATTCCCTGTGGTGCTCACGCTTTTCCTTGCGCTTGGCGCATGGAGGATGTCTGCGCACAACGTGCTCACGCGCAGGATGAACGCGGTGCAGAACCTCGGTGCTGCAACCGTGCTTTGCTCGGACAAGACAGGGACGCTTACGGAAAACAGGATGACCCTGAAAATAATATGGGCTGAGGGCAAGCAGGCGGGGCTGGACAGCAAAAAGCTTCCCGGGTGGTCGCACCCCGTGCTTGAGTATGCCGCGCTTGCAAGCCAAAAAGAGCCGTTCGACCCCATGGAGCGCTCGATAAAGGACGCGGCTTTGCAAAAGCTAGCCGGCACCGAGCACTTGCACAACGACTGGGAGCTTGTGCACGAGTACACTCTTTCAAGGGAGCTTCTCGCGCTTTCGCACGTCTGGCGCTCGCCAGGCGGGAAAAAATACCTCATTGCGGCAAAAGGCGCGCCAGAGGCAATATTTGACCTGTGCCACCTTCCCAAAGCCAAGGAAAAGAAGCTCATGGGGGAAGTTGCCAAGCTTTCCAGCAAGGGATTGCGCGTGCTCGGGGTCGCTCGCGCGTACTTCTCGGCAAAAAAGCTTCCAGAAAGCCAGCACGACTTTGATTTTGAGTTCATGGGCTTGATTGCGCTTGAAGACCCCGTGCGCCCGGAGGTTGCATCGGCAGTGCGCGAGTGCTACGATGCAGGCATGAGGGTGATAATGATAACCGGCGACTACCCGGGCACTGCAAAGGTGGTTGCGAAAAAGGCAGGCTTTGCAAATTGCGACAGCATAATCACTGGTGCAGAGCTTGAGGCAATGAATGACTCAGAGCTCAAGAAAAAAATAAGAACAGCCAGCATTTTCGCGCGCGTGGTGCCTGAGCAGAAGCTTCGCATTGTGCAGGCGCTCAAAGCCAACCGCGAAGTGGTGGTGATGACGGGGGACGGCGTGAACGACGCGCCTGCGCTGAAAGCCGCCTCCATTGGCATTGCAATGGGCAACAGGGGGACCGAGGTGGCGCGCGAGTCCGCGTCGCTTGTGCTCACTGACGACAACTTCGCCTCCATTGTGGGCGCTGTCAGGATGGGCAGGAGAATATATGACAACATAAAGAAGGCAATGGAGTACATAATTTCCGTGCACATCCCCATTGCAGGCACCGCGCTTCTTCCCATAGTGACTGGCTGGCCAATTGTGCTGTTCCCCGTGCACATTGCATTCCTGGAGCTCATCATTGATCCTGTGTGCACCATTGTCTTCGAGGCTGAGCCTGAGGAGAAGAACATAATGAAGCGCAAGCCAAGAAGGCAGGATGAGAAGCTGATTGACAACGCCACGCTTGCAATAGGCATGCTGCGCGGGCTTTTCGTGTTTGCGGCAGTCACAATAGTCTACTGGCTTGCAACAGGAAACGGGGCAGGCGAGGACTATGCCCGCTCGCTTGCATTCTCCACGCTGATACTTGGCAACCTTGCGCTCATACTCTCCAGCCGCTCGGACGACCGTACAATAGCCGAGACAATCGGGAAGAAGAACCAGTCGCTATGGGCTGTAATCGCGCTCACATTGTTTTTCCTTTGCGCCACCATCTACTTTGTGCCAATGCAGGAGCTTTTCAGGATGGCTCCCCTCTCCCTTTCCGACTGGGGCATGTGCCTCGTGGCTGCGGCGGCGGCAATGGTGCCGTTTGAAATAGTGAAGCTTTTCAGGAAGAAAGAGTAGGCAGCGCGCATCAGTTCGGTCCTCTGAAAACGTATTCCAGCATCTGCTCGCCAAGAGAAGAGGCTTTCAGCGTTTTTGGGTCGCCGCCCTGCGCGGTTATCTTTGCATTGTTGCCATCCAGTATTTCCCTGTAGGTGCGCAACTGGCCCCCTGCCCTGATTTTCGCATCCTCGGAAATGAATATGTCTATGAGCGCGTTTGTTACCTGCCCCCTCCCTGTCGAGGTATTTGAGATGAAGTCTAGGTCGGTTGCGGGATTGGCAGCCAGAAATTCCGGCGTGGAGCCTGCGCTTCCGCAGCTTCCTGGAATGAATAGTATGTTGCAGCCGCAGTTGCCGAATATATCTGACGGCATATTTTTGTCAAGTGAATAGCTATGCCCCCGGAAGGTAAGGAGCATGTTTGTGTTTTTTGAGAGAAGGTTCTTTATGAACGACTGGTTGGCGTCTTCATCCTCGCCCATGAAAAGCACTATTCTTGCATTTTCCGTTTCGTAAATCAGCTCCCCGTTTTCGCCTTTTGTTGGCTTGCCGTATTTTGCAAACCATTGCTGGGTAAGCCCCCAATGATCATTTTTTGTGTCCTTCTTGTCAAACACCTGCACTATGAGGAGTTTGCCGTCCTTGGTTCGATATTTTGAGGGGGCAAATCCAACTGCCTTTTCTTCTGAATTGGCAAGGTAGCCAAGAAGATAGGTGGACGCGCCATATCTTTCCTTTGCCCCGGGGAAGCCAAGGCCAATTTGCGAGTATGCATGCACTTTGCATTTCCTAAGCTCATTTTGGGCAACGGCCCTCATGCCCGGGGTCAGGTTTTCAAGGCTGTTCGCAAGAAGATAGAAATAGGTTTTGTCAAAGCCCGTTTTTTCCTTGAGAGGGGCAAGAAGCACGGCCAGTGAGGCTTGCGCATCCTCCTTGCTGAAAACAGAGGAATGCCCGCCATAGAACCTCCCGTAATTCACTGCGCGGAAGATGAAGTTGCGGTGGAAGCTGGTGTTCTCAAGCCCGAATTTCACAAGAACGTCTTCCAGGCCTTTCACTTGGGCTCCAAATTTGCCGCTTTTGATGTCCGATGCAAGCCTGTCGAAGAGGAGGTTGTTGGTGGAGGTGTAGAAGAACTCTGGGTTGGAGCAAAGAAGGGCAAGGACAATCTCGCTTGAAAGCGAATTTAGGTACTTTGTGCGCTTGTTGTTCGGGTTGCCCATGTCTTCGCCATGCAAATCGTCAAGAGGCCAGCCAACCTCAGTCGCTACTCTGTCCGATGAAGAGAGGTGGATGAGGAAATGTTCCGTATCTATCTTTCCATTGTACCATGAGATGAAAGATTCGCTCATCTTCTCGTTTGAAATGGCGGAAAAAGCCACCCATGCTCTTGTGCCGATGGCTTGGGTTATTTCTCGGAACGCCCTTGCGACTTTGCCCGGGTCTTTCACAAAGAGGTCAGCTATCTTGTCGTTTGAAAAAGTTCCGACAGCGGAAACAGCATTCTCGCCCGCTGCTTGTGTTATTTGGCGTAACGCATCGATGAACCCGCCTAGGTCTTTCACAAAAAAGTCAGCTATCTTGTCGTTTAAAATGGCAGAAAAGACCGCCCCCGTGGATTCACCGAAGTCAGCTATCTTATCGTTTAAAATGGGGGAAAAGACAACCCCCGTGGATTCACCGAAGGCTTTGGTTATTTCTCGAAACGCATCTATGAGCCTATTGGGATCTTTCACAAAAAAGTCAGCTATCTTGTCGTTTGAAAGAGCTCTGAAGGCCCACCATGCGTCTTTGCGTGTGGCTCGGGCTATTTGGACGAACTGCTGCGGGTATTTGACGAAAAGACCATCTATTTCGTATCTTGAGAGGATATAGTAAACCATATATGCAGTTTCACCCGAAGCCTGTGATATTTGACGTAACGCATCGATGAATCTGTCGGGGTCTTTCACGAAGAAGTCCGCTATCTTGTCTTTTGAAAGGATGTCAAAAACCAAATGAGCATCCATGTCAGTGGCATTGGCAATTTTTTGCAGCGCAAGCACGATTTCGTCCATTTTCGCGAGTATCTTTTCGTCGCCGCCGAGCAAGACTATCTTTTCTGCAATTACCAGTTGAAGATTGGACCTGAGGTAAGCAGTCCCTCTCATGCCCTTAGTTGCATCGCACAGCCGCTGTTCAATCTCTTTTATTGTGATTTTGCCCCCCCGCTGCGGCTGAGTGAATTCGGATTCGCGGATTTTAGGCACTACCTCGTCAAGATGGAGCGGCTCGTGTGCTTGGGTTTCCGCTTGCTTCGTGCGGGCTCTGGCTGACATGCTGGAAATATGGCTGGAAGGGAATAAAAACAGGCGGTTGCCAGCGGCTTATTCCGTGGTTTTCCCGTCGAATTCCTCGGGCATTGCCTCGGCGTCTTTCTTGGTGCGGCGCACTGTCTTGTCAATGTGCTCTGGCGGCGAGTAGATGGTGTAAAGCTGCAGCGCCTCTGTTTTCGAGGTGTTCACCACGTTGTGCTGCGCGCCCGCAGGCACTATCACCCCGCTGCCGTCCTTCACGACATAAGTTTCATTGTCAATGAGCACCTTGCCCTCGCCTTTCTCAAACCTGAAGAACTGGTCCAGGTGCGAATGCACCTCCATGCCGATCTCCTCGCCGGGCGCTATGCTCATGAGCACGAGCTGGGCGTGCTTGCCCGTGTAAAGCACGCGACGGAAATCCTTGTTCTCCAGCGTTTCCTTTTCAAGCGCAACTTCGTATCCCTTCATATTCCCACCTCATTCGCACTTTCAGCGCCAGCATTATTAATGGTTATATCTCGCGCCACTTGGCCCTGCGCGGGATTTTACTTAATCGCGCCGCCGCCAAGGCACACTTTCCCTTTGTAAACCGCGCAAATCTGCCCTGGTGCAATCCCCTCGATGGGCAGCGAGCATTCCACCTCGAGCTTCTTGCCGCGCGGCACAATGACTGCAGCCACTTCAAGCTGGTGCGTCCTTATCTGCACCATTGCGCGGAATTTCCTTGAAGGCACCTTGCTTGCCAGCCAATTGAACTTCTCCACCATAAACTTCTTGCCAAGCACATTCTTCCTGTCTCTTGTCACAATGAGCGCATTTTTCTTAACGTCAAACCCTTTCACGAAATGCGCGTTGTGAAAGCCCAGCCCTTTCCGCTGCCCAATTGTGTAGAGGAAAAGCCCGTAATGCTCGCCAATCCGCTTCCCATCCTCGTCGATTATCGGCCCCTGCCTCTTGCCAAGCTTTTCGAAAAGAAACGGCTTCATTGCGCGCTCGGAGACAAAGCACAAATCCTGGCTCTGCCGCACGCCTTTGTAAAAGCCCAGCCCATTCTTGATCGCAATGTCATACGCCTGCTGCTTTGTGAGCTTTCCCAGCGGCAGCACAAGCCATTTCAGCCACGCGCGCGGGACAAGGCACAGGCCATACGTCTGGTCCTTTTTCATGTCAAAAGCGCGCATGAGCTTTCCATTGCCAATTTTTGCGTAATGCCCGGTGGCAACGTGGCGTATGCCGTGCTTCCTCGCCCACTCAAAAAGCATCTTCACCTTCAGGTCGCGATTGCAGATTAGGCACGGATTCGGCGTCCTTCCGCGCGACAGCTCCTTCAAAAAATAGCCCATCACGCGCTTCTCAAACGCGCGCTCCACATTATATATATAGTAAGGCACGCCAAGCCGCGCGCAAACGCTTCGTGCATTGCCAAAAGCCTTCTTTGTGCAGCAGGCGTTCTCCCTCAGATCATTGCACTTTGACTTCCAAGCAGCCATCTTAAGCGAAACGCCAACAGGCTTCCAGCCCTGCTGCTTGAGAAGAAGGAGCGCGGCTGACGAGTCCACTCCGCCTGACAGGCCGACAACGATTCTTTTTGGTTTGGAACTTCCCATCATTTCCCGCCGCGATACCATTTTTCGTATTCCTTGTGTGTAGGAAAGACGTGGATGATGACTAGTTCGTCGTCTTTTACATGGCAAATTATCCTTCCCTGCCCGGCTTCCTCAACGGCATAGCCCGCGCCCCCCTTGAGGTGCCTGCGCGGCGGGTTCGCCTCTATTTTGGCGATGTGCTTTGCAAAAATCGGCTTGAGCGACTTGTCAAGCGAAGCAAATTCCTTTCTTGCGCCATCTGAAAAAGTTATCCTTGGCATTTTCCCGCCTTATAGCCTTTTCCTGTCCAGCCTGTTTTCCCTAAGCACAGTGTCAAAGCTCACGAATTTCTTCCTGTCAAGCGCAGGGATTTCCTCATCCAGCTTCGCAGCAACCATGCGCTCCTCCTCCTCGCCAAGCTGCCGCTCGTAAGCCACAACAGCCATGCGCAGTGCCTCGGTCTTGTTGGCAGCCACCCCGCGCGAGATTATGGCGCGCAGCTTTGCCTCGTAATACTCGCCTATGTTTATATTCATGATATCATCTAATGTATTATTGGCATTAGCATTTATATTAGTATCCACTGCGGGAGCAATCAGCCAGGCTTGTGCGGCCCCCAGGTGCCTTTAAGCGCAATGTATGCGCCAATCAGCACGCAAAGCCCGCCCACAAGCGTGGAAATGTCTGCCATGAGGTACCTGCCCGCAAGGTAGTCAACGAAGTTCAGCGCGAGTATGAGGAAGCCGAACGCGGCCACCACTGCGCCAATGTGCCTGTTGTCAATCTTCATGCGCGCACCTTCTTTCCCTTTGCCTTGCGCGTGCGTATCCCTAAAAGAGCGTAAAGCGGGCAGGTTTCGTACGCCGCAGTGGCAATCATCACAAGCCCCAGCGCAAGCACAACATAGCCTTCTGTTCCTGCCACATACCTGCCAACATAGGCGGCAAGCAAGCCAATCCCAAGGACTGCGCGCACGGCCTTGTCAATCTCGCCGATATTTTTCCCAATCTTTTTCATTTTCCCGCCTCCTTACCTGGTTGAAATCTGCCCGCATGGCACGCCGCTTATTGAAACGTTTATGTGGCCTTTGCCTGGTGGGGGCAATTCGCACACAAGCGCTTCCACCCCAGGAATTTTCCACGGGCCGCTTGAAATCTCCTTTCTCATCGTCTCATTGCCGCACGTCCACGTTATCCCGTTGCCAGGGGCAAACCCGCTGAAGCGGACCGTCCATTCGTATTTGTTGCCTGGCAGGGCAACTGCTTCCCCCACGCTGCACGTGCCATTCACGATTGCCTTATCTTCTGCTTTGGGCTGCCTTGCAGGGTCCACTTGCCCTGTCAGCTCCATCTCGTTTTGCACCACGGCAAGGTGCAGCCCGCCCTGCGGCTTTTCCTGCGAGGCGCAGCCGAGCAAAAGCGCGGCTAAAAGAACGGCAAGCATGGCTACAGCGGTTGCCTTTGCCATGCATTCACTTCCAAGCCTTTCTTTATAATTTTTGCTACCCAATCCCCTTCGGTGGTAAGGTGTTGCGTGAACTTCTCCCGATTTCCATAATAGTGCTGATGTTCGCAATAGCAATTTATGCAGGCCCGCTGGTGCTCACAAATGGGCAAGGCGAGGTGCCTGTCCGGTGGAGCGAATATGGCCAGGCAACAATCTGGGCAAGCCCGGCAACCGTGCTTTACCTAGTGCCAATTCTTGCGGCAATCTTCTACTTCGCATTCATGCTCCTCCCTCACATAGGCGTGCACAGGAAGGGGGTGGAGCACTTTGCCAGCCAGTTCTGGGGCTTCAAGGTGATTTTTGTCTTCGTGATGGCAGTCATCTATATTGCCACTCTGCTTCCCAGCCTTGGCATCTGGGGGAGCATTGACCCGCTTTACATCATAGTGCCTGCAATCGCGCTCATCTTCTTCTATGTTGGCTACATGCTCAACCACGGCACTGCCGCAGGAATCAACGAAAGCAGGTCTGCGGCAAGCGAGCGCGTATGGGCGAACACCAACAAGTTCGGCGGCAGGCTTTTCTGGCTCTGCGGCGTGCTTGTGCTGGCGTCATTGGTCGCGCCTGCAGACTCGCGGCTGTGGTTCCTGCTCCTGCCTCTCATATTCTGCGCGCTTGCGGTTTTCGCCTACTCCATTTTCGAGTACAAGAAAGCCTGCCGCGCGCAGCGCCCTGCCAAAAAGGGCAAGGCAAGGAAGAAAAGGCGGAAAAAGCAGGAAGTATAAGAAGATTGCGCGCGCGAAGGCAATAACAAGGACGGAGGTGCCGTTCGAAAGGGGAAGATAGGCTCGTGGATGATGCCTGGCGGTCCGCACCCGAGATGCGTTCACTTCTGCCCCTTGGAACCAGAGGCACGGGTTTTTTCATTCTCCGGCACCGCCAGATTTTTGCTGATGAACTCAAGAAGGGATTCGAGTTTTTTCCGGCCTGTGCGAAGGTCGTAGGTGGCGCCCTCTGCTATCCTTTTTCCGTCTTTGAATATCACCCAGATTGGCACCATTGGTCTGTTTTTGTCCATATTGCCATACACCGCGGCACTGTAGATGGCAAGCTTCCCGCCCTCAAGCACCACAAAGTAGTTCAGACCCCCATCTATGGTTATCGCCACCCGGTCACCTTCGTTTTTGAGGCTTTTGACCTTTTTGAACGAGGCGAAAAGGTTCTTGTTCGCCTTTTCCTGGTTCACCTCCGGATTGGACATTATCTGGCGGGCAAACTCGTAGATGCCACCTTCCCGATAGCTTGTGTCAAACTCGCAGATTTTTTCCACGAGGATGCCCTGGGCGTTGACCCTCTTGCTTTTTATCAGGTCGGAATAGTTTACGTCAAGGGACAGGTATTGGCCCTCATCCCCGAAATAACCCTGCATCATTCCAGACGCGTCCGCGTCCATTGCCAGGCAAGGCGGGCACCATGTCGTGCCCAGCTTCACGAGAAGAATGCCCTTTGAGTTGTCAATGTAGCTGTCAAGCTCGGCGGCTGTTCTTGGCCGGGCGTTGGTAAAGAGATAAGATGGCCAACCGCTGTCAAGGTAAACTGAGGCGTTTGTGTCAGTGGCCGCCTTTGCGCTCTGGAATGCGGCTGCCGGTTTTTTGGGCTCTGCCTCCTTTTTTTGCGGGATCTGGGCGGCAGCGCGCAGTGCAGCCAAGGCAAGCACTGCCGTAGAGACAACCACTATGTTCCTCACAGTCTTATTCATCCGCGCACCGTCTGATGCTCTGGTGGTTTGGTTTTATAAAATGTGGCTTCCCGCCGCCGGCTTTCAGGCATCCTCAGTGTTTACTTTCGGAAGCACTGGTGCCGAAGTCCCGTCACCTCGTCAGCACCTTTCCCGCCACCGCAAAACCCTATTTGTTGCGCGGCAGCGCTTATGGAGCCGGTATCTTGCGATCGTTTCGCGCGCGGAGGCGATAACAAGGACGGAGGTAAAGGAGACGGTGGCGAGGATGTTCAGGTGATGCTCGTTCTTTCTATTTCTTCACCACGCTGCAACCTTTTTAAACACTTATTATCCGTATAGAAGCGATGAACAAACGGCATAGCTTACCAGTGGTACTTACGTTCGGCAGCGGCTCTACTGGATTGAAGACTGGCGATTACCGCGCTGCACGCGGGGAAATGGAAAAGATGGGGCTGCGGTTTGCAAGCCACTCTGCATTCACGCCAGAACTAATTTATGATAAAATCCTTCTGGCATCAGGCGCGGCAAGCGCTGCGAGTGACTACGATGCCTATAAGCGGCTGGAAAAGTTCAAGTTCCCTCTAGTCATACAGGAAGGCATATACAAATCTGTTTCAAAACTGGAACCAAAGGGGGCACGTTGTGTTGCAATTCGATTTGACCCTGGTTGGAAAGGCGGCTCGGCGGGGACAGGACTGGGCAAAACAGGCATAGCTGCGATACCGCCAGAGGCTTCACTCGAAAGCATGGTGCCGCTCATAGAAGAAAAATTCAAGAAAGTTTTGGTTAGCGGATATAAGCCTGAAATTGCGGCGTTCAAGGCAAGGAAAGGAACAGGTGGGAAACTCGGCATACAGATAATGCCTATCCAGGGCGCGGAATTCAGGGATAACGACAGAACATATGTTTGGCCAGTAATTTCAGTATCTTATAGCTTAGGACAGAATTAAATATACTTTTAAACTTATCGCCCCCAATACCCATGGGGCGATAATATGGGCTGGCATCTGGCAAAGGGGGACGATTTTCTGCCTGAGTTTTCGGTTGATGAACTCAGGCAAATGCACCGGCAGGAAAAGCAGGCAAAAGCAAAACTGCGCCTTCTTGTGGCACTGAAGAGGAAGGAAGGCATGGCTTTTGACAGCATTGCCGCGCAGCTTGAGATGAAGCGAATCACTGTGAACAAGATGCTCCACCGTTTCCAAGAGAGGGGCATCCCTGCAAAGGAGGATGAGAAACGAAGCGGAAGGCCAAAGGAATTGAATAGCGCACAACTCAAAAACCTCAGAAAAAGGCTCATTGCTGGGCCAAGAAAGGGGCAAAATCCCCTCTGGACAACGAAAATGGTCATGGGGTGCGTAGAGAAAAAATACGGGAAGAAATACACTGCAAGGCACATGCGCAGACTCCTGCGCCAGCTTGGCTTTTCCGTCCAAAAGCCAAGACCAAGGCATTATCAGACAGATTTGGAACAGCAGGCTCATTTTAAAAAAACATCAGGAAAAGCCTCGGGAAATACAGGAAGAGAGGGTTCTCAGTCTTTTGTCTGGACGAGACTCTCGTCTCAGTGAGGCCATTCCTGGCAAGGGGCTGGGCGGTGAGGGGCAGCAAGCCAGTCGCCATAATCAAGCACACGCGGGACTATTTTTACGTCATGCTGGCCCGTTCAAGGAGGAAGATTCTTGCGGCATTCTACTGCACGGTGAACCAGAGAAAAATTATCCGCTTCCTCAAGGAACTCCTGAGGCATTATCCGAGGCTTGTTGTGATTATGGACCGCGGACCGGGGCACCGCGGTCCGCTCCTCAAGGCTTTTCTGAGGAGAAACAGGAAATGCCTCCGAATAATCTACTTTCCAACGCACAGCCCAGAATTGAATCCGGTTGAGCAATGCAACAAGGAAATCAAGAAGCCGCTGCACAACAGGTATTTCAATACCCTGCCTGCCATGCGGCAGGCAGTCAAGCGCTTCCTCAAGAAGGATTTTCTGATGCCTAAGATGTTTACTTATTTATGTCCCTAGCTAT
>Ga0268276_1000468_pt1 | contig 48171 bp, 46 predicted proteins | sample saktaG_4_FD_190145 | JGI IMG/M metagenome (GOLD analysis project Ga0268276, IMG submission 190145) | Saline water microbial communities from Sakinaw Lake, British Columbia, Canada - sak_2010_1_5_45m | ecosystem: Environmental > Aquatic > Non-marine Saline and Alkaline > Saline ...
CTTTGCCGTAAGTTCGGAGCAGAGCTGGCTTTTGTCGAGATGATTAACTGCCGGTCTGTAAGCCATAAAAGCAGAAGAACCAAACAGATGCTTGCAACTGAATCCTGCGATAAACCTTTAGGCGTACAGATATTAGGTTGCCAAGAGGCGTATATTTTAAAATCCCTTGAGGTTTTAAAAAAATACAAATTTGATATTTTGGATTTTAATGCAGCATGCCCGGCAAGGAAAGTAGTGTCTAGAGGGGAAGGCTCAGGCCTCCTACGGGACCCTAAGAAGTTAATGAAAATTTTAAAATTAGTAGTAAAGAATTCATGGCTCCCGATAAGCGTAAAAATACGCATAGGCTGGGATAAAGACTCGGTTAATGCAGGGCATATCGCATTACTTGCTCAGGATTGTGGGGTAAATGCCATTTTTATCCATGGCAGGACCAAGGCCCAAGCTTATAGTGGAGGAGTTGATTACAATGCAATTAGAGAAGTTAAGAAGGTTTTAGCTATTCCCCTAATTGCTAGTGGAGATATTTTTTCTCAAGTGTTAGCTAAGAAAATGTTTGATGAAACAGGGTGTGATGGTTTGGCTATCGCCCGAGGTTCTCTAGGGAATCCCTGGATATTTAAGGAAATAAAAGAATATCTGGATACCGGTAAGATTATTAGCCGGCCTAAAGAAAAGGATATTGCAGGAGTTATGCTAGGGCACCTAGATTCTTGTATTGGTTTTTATGGCCCAAGAAACGGGGTTATAATTTTCCGAAAGTTCTATAGTTGGTATACCAAGGGATTGCCTAAGGTTCGGCGCTTAAGAGAGAAGTCTTCACGCGCTAAAACAAGAGAAGAGGTGGCAGATATTATCCTTCAAACATTAAATAAATCAGGTTAGGGCCAGTAAATAGTAATTCTTGAATTTTTTATATAAAAGAAGTAAAATTAAAAAAAGGAGGCGCGGATGAGCTGCGGATCGTGTAAATCAAAAAAGCCTAAAAAAAAGGCAAAGAAGAGAAAGTAATATATTTTAGCGGCAGGTTATTAATTTCTAGTCTGCCGCTAGTTTTTAAAAGGAGATTAAATGTCCAGAAAAATAACGTTTAAAGGGGTCCTTTTAACTTTAGTGGGCAGGATTTTGAAAGTTGGGATTTTAGCTCCAGATTTTAAAGTTACTTCGCAGGATTTAAAAGAAATTACAAGTTTTGATTTTAAAAATAAGATTAAATTAATCGCCTCATTTCCTTCTCTGGATACTCCGGTATGCGATTTACAGGTAAAAGAATTTAATAAAAGGGCTGCGCAAGTTTCACCGGATGTGATAATTTTAGGAATCAGCAAGGACCTGCCTTTTGCCCAAAAAAGGTTCTGTTCGGCCAATGATATTAAAAACGAAGTCATATTATCTGATTATAAGTTTTCTTCCTACGGCGTAAATTACGGTTTGCTTATAAAGGAATTAAGCCTCTTAGCAAGATCGGTTGTAATTGTGGATAAAAATAATTTCCTAAGATATATCCAAATAGCAGGGGAGTTGACTGATAGCCTTGATTATGAAGATGCCTTAAAAAATTTGGAGATAGTAGCAAGCTCGCCAGCCTTTACTGCGAAAGGTAGAGCGTTGCCTTCGAAGTGCATACCTTGTGAAGGTAAAGTGTTACCGTTATCCAAAGAAAGAATAGAAACATTGATGGCTCAGGAGCGCGGATGGGAATTGCTAGAAGGTAAAAAGTTAGTTAAAGAGTTTAAATTTCCGGATTTCATCGAACAAAAATATTTTCTGGATCTTATATCTATTGTTGCAGAGGAGCAGGGGCATCATCCTGTCATAACGATAATTTATAATAAATTAAAGGTTGCATTAACTACCCATGCTGCGGATGGCTTGACCGAGAATGATTTTATCCTGGCAAAAATTATTGATGAGCTGGGATATGAGGAGTGGAAAGAGCCCACGTCCTAAGTTATTAGAAGTATCGGAAAGATCCTGCCTCAATTAACTCGAAAATCCTGTTGGAATGACTCTTTGCCTAACCGCTCGAAAATGCTCTGGTATTTTCTCGCAGGCACAGGGTTAACGGTGGCAGGCGACTTACGTCACTTTGTTGGCTAAAAAATGGAAGTATTCTGCTCCAAAGAACTCGAAAATGCTCTGGCATTTTCTCGTTGGGGTATTGGTTGATAAATTCGGAATGACTCCTCGCCTAACCACTCGGGGATTTCGTAAAAATCCCCTCGTAGGCTCGGAGTTAGTTCGGGCAGACAACTTATGTCGCTCCTTCGGCGCTCCGTAAGTTGTGCCCTCACTAAACAAAAATCCCCGGGGATGTTGCTCCGGGGTTTCTTGTAGGTGATAGGCCTAATAGCTTTCGCTATCCTACCTAACCTCCTTGTTGAGTGTTTTATCTCACCTTGCAACTTAAGTATGCCATATAAGTGTTTAATTTTCAAGGCCCGGATAGTATAATATCTTTATAATGCAAAATACGCTTATTCAATATCTTAAGGGAATCGGCCCAAAGCGCGCAAAAAGTTTTCAGGCCAAAGGTGTTTCGACTATTGAAGACCTGTTATATTATTTTCCGCGCCGATATGAGGACCGCACTAATTTTGCTAAAATATCCGGACTAGAAACCGGACAGATTTATACTATTAAGGCTCAGGTTTTAGCCGCAGGACAGCGTAACTCTTGGCGCAGGCGCACATTTAGCATAACTGAAGCATCTGTTGGGGATAGTACCGGAAAAATTTCCTGCATTTGGTTTAATCAGCCGTATCTTAAAAAATACCTAAAGGTAGGCGGTTATTTGATTCTTTACGGGAAAATTGAGCTATATAACGGAAAGCTGCAAATGAATAACCCGGAGTTTGAGTTTATCGATGACGAAGGCCGGGACTCTTTAAATATCGGCAGGATTGTTCCGATTTATACTTTACCGAAAGGTTTCAGCCAACGCAGCATGCGCTACCTGCTTAAAAATACTCTGGATGAATTTTTGCCTAAGATCAATGATTCATTGCCTTATGATTTACGCTTGCGTAATAATTTGCTAAACTTGGCACAGAGTTTGCTAAATATACATTTTCCCCAAGACTTGATTCTGCAGAAACAAGCGCATACGCGTTTAAGTTTTGAGGAATTTTTTGTCTTCCAGCTTCCGCTTGTTTTAAGAAAGCTGGGCCGTAAACAGAAGAAAGGAATTGCCCATTCAGTAGGCGGTAAATTAGTTGATGATTTTATCGCTCGTCTAACTTTTAAATTAACTGGCGCTCAAGAGAAGGTTTTATCGGAAATAAAAATGAATATGGCTTCCCAGCAGGCAATGCAAAGGCTGCTGCAAGGGGATGTCGGATCAGGAAAAACCGTGGTAGCTACTTTAGCTTGTTTAATTGCTATTCAAAGCGGCCATCAAGCTGCTTTTATGGTGCCAACAGAGATACTTGCCCGTCAGCATTACGAGAAGATAACTTTAGAATTATCCGGATTAACTTTTGCAGGCCATAAATTACGCGTAGGCTTATTAATCGGCCAGGATAAGCAAAAAGATAAAATATATCAGGATCTAAATGAAGGAAAAATTGATTTAATTATCGGTACTCATGCTTTATTGCAGGAAGAATTAAGTTTTAAGAGTTTAAGCTTTATAGTAATTGATGAACAGCACAAGTTTGGCGTTGGCCAGAGAGCGCTCCTGCCTAAAAAAGGGGATAATCCGGATGTTTTAATTATGACAGCTACGCCGATTCCGCGCACATTGGCAATTACTCTTTACGGGGATTTAGATATTTCTGTAATTAATCAACTGCCCGCTGGCCGTATTCCTACTAAAACAATGCTATTTAACACGGAGAATGAGAAAAAAGCCTACGCGATTGCAAAAGACGAGCTTAATTATGGGCATCAAGCGTATATTATTTATCCTGTGATTGAAGAATCATATGTTTTAGATATTGCCGGAGCTAAGTCGATGTTTGCCGAGCTTCGTTTGGGAGAGTTTAAAGATTTTCGATTAGGATTGATCCATGGCAAATTGAAGGCTAAAGAGCAGGAAGAGGTTATGTCTAAGTTTAAAAATAAAGAACTGGATTTATTAGTTTCAACTACTATTCTTGAGGTAGGTATTGACATTTCGAATGCCACCTGTATGATTATTGCCTCGGCTGAAAGGTTTGGCTTAAGCCAATTGCATCAGTTACGCGGCAGGATCGGCAGGGGAGGATTCCAGTCATTTTGTATTCTTGTTTCTGATGGCCAGACCCAGGAGGCAAGGGCACGTCTTAAGGCTATGGTTGCTTGCCGGGATGGTTTCTATATTTCTGAAGAGGATTTAAGAATCAGGGGGCCAGGTGAATTTTTTGGCAATAGGCAACATGGCCTCGCAGAATTAAAGATCGCCAATCCCTTGACTCAAATGCAGCTACTTAAAGCCGCCAGAGAAGAAGCTATTAAATTGCTTGATCAGGACCCACGATTAGAAGAGCGTTTGCACCAATTGTTGAAGGAAAAGCTTTTGCAGAGGTTTCCGGAATATGAGAAATTGATGTTGATAGGGTGATTTAGTTATTAGCTCATAGCTCAAGCTCATAGCTCATAGCTTGTATAAGCGCTTTCCTAAGAGCTATGAGCCATGAGCTAAGATCTAATATCGATAAATATGCGAATAACTACAGGAAAATACCGTAATCGTAGAATCCAAATGCCTAAAGGTATCCGCCCTACTCAGGATAAGGTGCGTAAGGCAATCTTTGATATATTGGGAGATATCAGCGGATTAACATTTTTAGAGCTTTTTTCCGGTTCCGGAGCGGTAGGTTTAGAGGCGCTCTCTCGCGGAGTAAGCGAGCTGTTTATGGTTGAGAGCAATCGGGAATCAATATTGACTATAAAGAGGAATATCGAACTGCTCAAAGCTACCAACTGCAATCTTTACCATTTAGAGGCAGAAAAGGGGGTCAAGCTATTGTTTTTAGATAAGAAGTATTTTGATATAATATTTATTGATCCTCCTTACCTTAAGGATATGGCAAAAAAAATCTTGCAAACCCTGGAGGGTTATGATATAGTGGCGCCTCATGGTTTGATAGTTATACAGCATTCTAAGGCGGAATTGCTGCCTAAAGAGTCCCTAAAATTTGATTTAATCAAAGAAGCCAGGTATGGTGATACCCGGCTTTCAATTTTCAGAAAAAAAGAGTAAAAATGTGCCAAACTGCTTTATATCCAGGAACGTTTGATCCGGTAACTAACGGCCATATTGATTTAATCTGCCGCGCGCATGACATTTTTGGAGAAGTAATTGTGGCTGTTGCGCATAATCCGCATAAAAAGCCGATTTTTAGCGTTACAGAAAGAGTTTCTATGCTAAAGAAAGCTACCGCCGGAATGAATGGTGTAACCGTAACGCATTTTGACGGCTTAGTTGTGGATTTTGCCCATAAAATTAAGGCAAAAGTCTTAGTACGCGGTTTACGCATGCTTTCAGATTTTGAATATGAGTTTCAGATGGCATTAACCAATCGTAAACTTTCCAGCGATATTGAAACCATTTTTCTTATGCCGCATGAATCTTACAGCTATTTATCGGCCAAATTAATTAAAGAAGCAGCCAGTCTTGGGGCGGATTTGTCTAGTTTTGTCCCGGATTTTGTAGGGAAGGCTTTAGAGAAAAAGCTATTCAAAAAATAGTGAAGATAAATATTAATCAGGTCCCGCAAGATGGCCTGTATTTAGCAGAAGAAGCTAATCCAGCGGAGCTCGACTTAGAAACAGATTTAATAAAGTTCCGAACGTTACTAAAATTAAAGGCGCATGTTTGGCGAATTACTAACGTCCTTACTCTAGAGTTAAATATCAGTGCTGTTCTTTTTTCGTATTGTTCTCGTTGCCTTGATGAGTTTGAGTGGGAGTTTAATAAGGATTTGCAGTTGAGCTATCCTTTAGAAAGCAGGGATACCTTTATTGATTTAAGTGACACTGTAAGAGAAGAAGTAATATTAGATTACCCCATTAAGCCCTTGTGTCGTAAAAATTGCAAGGGACTTTGCGTTAAATGCGGTAAAAACAAAAACGAAGGAGGATGTAACTGTGGCTCTACCTAAACGAAGACATTCAGCAGCGCGCGGCAGAAAACGCCGTACGCATTGGAAGATTAAAGCAACTAACCTAATTCCTTGCCCGCAATGCAAACAATTGAAATCTGCGCATCGTGTTTGCTTAATCTGTGGATATTATGATGGCCGTCAGGTCATAGAAATCAAAGCAAAGGAAAAAAAGAAAAAATCTCGTTAAAGATTTTATTTAGCGTGCCTTACGATATTAGCCTGGCAAGCGGGCACTGGTTGTGGGAAATTCTTGAGCGAAGCGCAAGCGCCCGTAAAGCTTTAGCGAAGAGAGAAAAAGAATGCAACCGGGTAAGTGCTATCGGTAGGACTTTTCCCCGGTAACCGAAGCGTAGGCAGCAAGGCAACAAAAATTGCCTGATTGGAGATGGGTTAAAATGAGAATAGTTGTTGATGCCATGGGTGGGGATTATGCACCAGATGTAGTTATTGACGGCAGCCTCCAGGCAATAAAGGAGTATGATGTAGATGTTATTTTGGTGGGGGATAAGCCAAAAATAGAAGCCCTTTTGAAGAAAGCCAAATATACGGGTAATAAAATTACTATACTGCATGCCCCTGAGTCAATTGAGATGTGCGAGCCTGCGGCCACAAGCGTCCGGCGTAAAAGAAATTCTTCTATTGTTCTTGGTTTAAATTTATTGAAAGACGGCAATGCCGATGCTTTTTTTAGTGCAGGCAATACTGGAGCAGTTGTTTGTGCTGCCACTTTAGAATTAAGGCTTTTACCTGGCATTGAGCGGCCGGGAATTGCTATTGTTACTCCTACCTTAAAAGGAGCCTCTCTGATTATTGATGTAGGTGCTAATATTGATCCTAAGGCTACGCAATTGCTGCAATACGGGATTATGGCTGATGCATACTGTAAGAATATATTAAATAAGACTAATCCTAGCGTCGGATTATTAAATATCGGAGAAGAAGAAAAAAAAGGCACGGAGTTTATCCGCGAAGCTTATGAATTGCTGGAAAAAAGTAAATTAAACTTTATCGGTAATGTTGAGGGCAAGGATCTTTTTAAGGGAAAATGCGATATTATTGTTTGTGATGGTTTTGTTGGTAATGTCGCTTTAAAAGTTTCAGAGAGCGCAATAGAGGTAATGCAGACATTTTTAAAACGGCATCTTTTAAGTAATATTTGGGGTAAGATCGGCCTTGTTTTTATGATGCCTAGCCTCAAGCGTTTTAAGAAAGAGCTTGATTATTCTGAGTATGGCGGAGCGCTCCTCTTGGGGGTTAATGGTGTAGTAATTATCGGCCACGGCCGTTCTAATAAAAAAGCAATTAAAAATGCCATAAGGGTAGCTAAAGAAGAGGTTGAGCGGCAGGTTAACGCGAAAATTCTTGAAGCGATAAAATAAATGAGTCCGCCACTGAATCGATGGCGGACGAATTTATCGCGGGGAATGCTTAAAATTTTAGAATAAAATTTTGCCTGAATTTATGGATCGGGATGATTAGGGGGAGTCAATTGAAAAAAGTAGGAATAATCGGGGTAGGCGAATACTTACCGGATAATATACTCACCAATGCGGATTTAGAGAAGATAGTAGATACCTCTGATGAATGGATTACTACCCGCACCGGAATAAAAGAAAGGCATCTGGTTTTAGAAGGCCAGGCAACTTCAGATTTGGCTTTTAATGCTGCCCAGAAGGCGTTAAAAGATGCTAAGCTTATGCCGGAAGACCTGGATTTGATTGTTGTTGCTACGATTACCCCAGATATGCCTTTTCCCTCGGTAGCTACTATTTTACAAGATAAGCTTGGCGCAAAGCGCGCAGTTTGTTTTGATATCTCTGCAGCGTGCGCAGGTTTTGTATATGGACTTTCTGTAGCAGAAAAGTTCATTGCCAGCTCCGTTTATAAAAACGCATTAGTAATAGGTGCCGAAACCCTGTCTTCTGTAACCGATTGGCAAGATCGTAATACTTGCGTATTATTTGGCGATGGTGCAGGGGCGGTAGTTTTAACGGAAGTAAAAAAAGGCGGAATTATTTCTACATATTTAGGATGCGATGGTTCAAAGGTTAATATATTAAATATGCCTGCCGGAGGTTCGCGTAATCCTGCAACTACCGAGACCGTGAGAAACCGCCAGCATTTTTTAAAGATGCAGGGAAATGAGCTATTTAAAATTGCGGTTAATACAATGACCAATGCCGCCCAGACTGTTTTAAAACAAGCAGGTATGACTTTTGCTGATGTGGATTTGATCATTCCCCATCAGGCAAACGCGCGTATTATTATGGCAGTAGCAAAAAAATTAGGGATCCCAAATGAGCGGGTTTATCTTAATATTGAAAGATGCGGGAATATGTCTAGCGCTTCAACGGTTACTGCGCTTTGTGAGGCTGTAGAGGAAGGTAAAGTTAAAAAAGGGGATATTGTTCTTTTAGATGCATTTGGTGCAGGTTTGGTTTGGGGCGCTTGCATCATTGAATGGTAAATAAGTGTTGCCGCAGGGCCTGTTCCCGACCTGCACGCCGACGCAGTAGCGGCGGGAGGGGGGCTGACCCTGTTTAGCTAGATAAGTATAGAATGCTAGATATGCAGAAAAGATTCGGTTATCTTTTTGCCGGTCAAGGTAGTCAATATGTAGGCATGGGCAAGGACTTGTTTGATTCTTTCCCGCAGGCAAAAGAGATTTTTGATAGAGCGGATAAGGTTTTAGGATTCTCATTGAGCAATCTTTGCTTTAACGGACCGCTTGAAGAATTAACTAAAACCGACAATTGTCAGCCGGCGGTTGTTACGATGTCGATTGCCTGTTGGCAGGTATATCAAAATAAACATCCGCAGATAGATGGATATATGGCGGGTTTAAGTTTAGGCGAGTATTCAGCTTTAGTCGCCGCAGGGGTGTTTAATTTTGAAGATGCGGTTTATTTGGTTAGAAAGCGCGGCCAATTTATGGAGGAAGAAGCGATTAAGCGCCCGGGAAAGATGCTTTCGATAATTGGACTGGATTTGGCTCAAGTAAAAGAAATTTGCGCTGAAGTTAAAACAGAAGTCGCTAATATTAATTGTCCCGGCCAAGTGGTTATTTCCGGTTCTCCTGAAGCAATCCAGAATGCGCAGGTTTTAGCCAAAGAAGAAGGGGCAAAATTAGCGGTTATCCTTGAAGTTAGTGGTGCATTTCATTCTTCTTTTATGCAAGAAGCTTCGATAAAGTTAGCCAAAGAATTAGAAAAGATACCGATAAAGGCACCTAAATTTCAGGTAATTAGCAATGTTACAGGCAAACCGGCTTCAGACGTTAAAGAGATTAAGAAAAATTTGATCCGCCAGGTCTCTGCCAGCGTGCTTTGGGAAGATTCAATAAAGTTAATGTTATCTAAAGGAGTATTCGATTTTATCGAATTCGGCCCGGGTAAGGTATTAAAGGGATTAATGCGGCGTATTGATAATAATGCACGGGTTATAAATATAGAGAAGAAAGTCGATATAGGGTAGTTAGTAGATAGTAGTTAACAGGCAGGTTTTTCCTAAATATTACCTACTCTTATAAGATTCATTGGGGAGGATATTATGAGATTAGAAGGTAAAGTAGCATTAATAACTGGGGGGGCTAGAGGAATAGGCCAGGCAATTGCGATGACTTTTGCCAAAGCAGGCGCAGATATTGTTGTAGCTGATGTCAATATTGAAATTGCTCAAAAAACTGCCTCTGAAATCGAAAGTTTAGGTCGCAAGGCCTTGGCTTTAGAGATGGATGTGACTATCTATGAGAGGGTTGAGGAAGGTATAAACAAAATTCTTGACAAAATGGGAAAGGTTGATATATTAGTTAACAACGCTGGGATTACCAAGGACAATCTTTTGCTTAGAATGTCTGGCGCAGATTGGGATGCGGTAATTAATGTTAATTTAAAGGGTACTTTTAATTGCATTAAAGCTGTATCCAGGCCGATGGTTAAGCAGCGAAGCGGCCGGATTATTAACATCGCATCTATTATCGGTTTAGTAGGAAATCCTGGGCAGGCAAATTACGCCGCGTCAAAAGCCGGGATAATCGCTCTTACAAAAACAGTGGCTAAGGAATTAGCGAGCCGCAATATTAATGCTAATGCAGTAGCTCCGGGATTCATCCAGACAGAGATGACCGCGTCGCTTCCGGAGGATATAAAGAAGAAGATGCTGGAGGCAATTCCGTTGGCTAAGTTAGGTACGCCGCAAGACGTAGCGAATGCCTGTTTATTCTTAGCGTCTGATGAATCAAGTTATATAACCGGCCAGACGATTACGATCGACGGCGGTATGGTCATGGCATAAAGCATATAACCTAACACCCCGCGTTTATAAGAGGCACGCGGCGCTTATTGGAATGGCGCCGGTGTGCGCGAAGCTAGCGCAAATTGTGCGGGTGTGTGTTTCAACACAAGGAGGGAAAAGAATGGCATCACAAGAGAAAGTAAAATCAATTATAGCAGAGCAGTTAGGCGTAAAACCCGAAGAAGTAACCCCTGAGGCATCGTTTGTTGATGATTTAGGTGCAGATTCTTTGGATACCGTAGAACTAGTTATGGCATTAGAAGAAGAGTTTGGTATTGAAATTCCCGATGATGACGCAGAAAAGATCTCTACTGTTGGTGATGCCATCAAGTATATTGATGAGAAGACCGCCAAATAAAAATTTTAGATAAAAAAAATCAATAATTTACCCCGCATTTTAGTTTTGCGGGGTAAATGTTATGTGAAGGTTTAAGTTGTGAAGTTACAAAGCCCCTTGGCATCTTTGATGGCTTGGTCCTTGCGTTTCGCGCAAAAAATTCATTAGATAAAAGTTTTAAGGTGATTTAATTAATTCGGGCATACAACTTGTGTCGGTAGCGCTCCCTTGACGGCAGGCATAGATTTGTAGCCTCATTAACAATGAAAAAAAGAGTTGTAATTACAGGTTTGGGAGTAATTACCCCCGTAGGCAATGACATTTCCAGCTTTTGGCAATCTTTAAAGGATGGTAAAGGCGGGTTTGGGCCGATTACTAGTTTTGATGCAAAAGATTTTGATTCACAGATTGCAGCGGAAGTAAAAAATTTTGACCCTACTCATTATGGGATTACTATTAAGGATGTTAAAAGGACAGCAAAATTTGTTCAATATGCTGTTGCTTCGGCAAAACAAGCAGTTGAATCTTCCGGGCTTATCTTAGATAAAGAAGACAGGAATCGGATTGGCGTGATTATTGGTTCCGGTATTGGAAGCTTGCATACAATTGAGGAAGAACATAAAGTTTTTCTTAATAAAGGCCCGTCCAGATTATCTCCGTTTCTTATTCCTATGCTTATTGTCAATGAAGCAAGCGGCCTGGTTGCTATTCTCCATGGATTTAAAGGGCCTAATTCATGTGTTGCCACAGCCTGCGCATCAGGTTCTCATGCGATAGGAGAGGCGTATCGTACTATTCTTTATGGTGATGCCGATATAATGATTACTGGTGGAACGGAAAGCTGTATTGTTCCTACTGCAGTGGGTGGATTTTGCGCTCTAAGGGCGCTTTCTACTAGAAATAATGAACCGGAAAAGGCGAGTCGTCCTTTTGATTTGGAACGTGACGGTTTTGTGATGGCTGAAGGAAGCGGTTTAGTAGTCTTAGAAAGTTTAGAGCATGCACAGAAAAGAAGCGCCAATATTATTGCCGAGATTATCGGCTTTGGCATGACATGCGACGCATATCATATAACCGCGCCTGATCCTGCAGGAGAGGGGGCTGGTTCTGCAATGACTATTGCAATGAAAGACGCGCGTTTGAACCCTCAGGACATAGATTATATAAATGCGCACGGTACTTCGACTAAGCTTAACGATAAAATTGAAACCTTATCCATGAAAAGAGCGTTTGGCCAGCATAGCAAAAAGGTAATGGTTTCTTCGACCAAGTCGATGACCGGTCATCTTCTGGGTGCGGCCGGCGGGGTAGAGTTTGTTGCCTGTTGCCTGGCAATTAAAGACGGAGTTGTTCCTCCCACCATTAATTATGAACATCCTGATCCGGATTGTGATTTGGATTACGTGCCTAATGTAGCGCGTAAAGCTAATGTAAGAGTCTGCATGTCAAATTCGTTAGGATTCGGTGGACACAACGCTTCTCTGATAGTTAAAAAATTCATTTAAATCGCTAAAACCATGGGTTATACCATTGCAGAAAAAATATTATTAGCGCACTGCTATCCTGCTGGCAGACAAGGCGCTAAAAAAACAATTAAACCTCAAGATTTTATTGAGGTTAATGTTGATGTTGCTTTGGCCAATGACATAACTGCGCCTCTTGCTATTTCTGAATTTAAAAAGTCCGGTTTTACTAAGGTATTTAATAAAAATAAAATCGTTTTAGTTCCGGACCATTTTACTCCGGCTAAAGATTTAAAAAGCGCCAATCAGTGTAAAATCTTAGCAGATTTTGCCAAGGAGCAGGGGATTAAGCACTATTTTGAAATCGGCTCGATGGGCATTGAGCATGCGTTACTTCCGGAGCAGGGGATTGTTCTGCCCGGCGATTTGGTGATTGGTGCCGATTCTCATACTTGTACCTATGGAGCATTAGGCGCCTATGCAACCGGAATGGGATCTACGGATTTAGCGCGCTCATATATCGATGGAAAGTGCTGGTTAAAAGTACCGGCAACACATAAGTACATATTTACTGGTAAATTAAATAAGTGGGTTGGCGGTAAAGACCTTATTCTTTATACTATTGGTAATATTGGTGTTGATGGAGCATTATACAAAATAATGGAATTTTCCGGCCCGGTAATTAAAAAACTAAGCATGGATGATCGTTTCTCCATGTGTAATATGGCAATCGAGGCTGGTGGTAGAGCGGGATTAATTGAGCCTGATGAAATTACAAAAAAATTCGTCTCCGGATTTAAACGTAAATCCAGGTTTTACTATTCAGACCCCGATGCTGTTTATGAGAAGGTGTATGTTTGGGAAGTTGCGAAATTAGAGCCGCTTGTTAGCTGCCCGCATTTACCCAGTAATGTTCAGCCGGCAAGCAATTTAAAAAATATAAAAGTAGATCAGGTAGTTATCGGTTCATGCACTAATGGCCGTATTTCGGATTTACGTATTGCCGCTAAACTTCTTAAAGGTAAGAAAGTTGCTAGAGGCGTAAAATTAATTGTTTTTCCGGCAACACAAAAGATATATCTCCAAGCAGTAAAAGAGGGTTTGGCAGAGATTTTTGTTAAGGCAGGTGGCGTGTTTTCAACACCAACTTGCGGGCCATGTCTCGGTGGGCATATGGGAATTTTAACTGATGGCGAGGTAGCTATTGCTACGACGAATAGAAATTTCTTAGGAAGAATGGGCAGCCCCAAATCTTTTGTCTATCTTTCTAATCCGGCAGTTGCATCTGCCTCGGCTATAACCGGCAAGATTACGCATCCGGAAGAAATATAAGCAGGGACGGTTCTCAACTCAAAGCAGAACCGTCCCCTGAAAAAGGGACAGTTTTCCTTTGTCTTGAGAACCGTCCCTAGCTAGGGAGGAGTAAGTGGTTATTAAAGGTAAAGTTCACAAATTCGGGGAGGATATCAATACTGATGATATCATTGCGGCTAAATATTTAGTTTCTACTAATGCGCAGGAATTAGGGGCCCATTGTATGGAAACCATAAGCCCTGATTTTTCTAAAAAATTGAGCCCGGGTGATATAATTGTTGCGGGTAGTAATTTTGGTTGCGGCTCAAGCAGGGAACATGCGCCTTTGGCAATTAAGGGATGTGGAGTTTCTGCGGTAATTGCTAAAAGTTTTGCGGCTATCTTTTTCAGAAATGCCATAAATATTGGTTTGCCATTTTTAGAGTCGGCTGATGTGGATAAGATCAAAGATGGCGATATAATTGAAATAGATTTATCAGGTGGTATAATTAAAAATATAACGCAGGATAAGAATTATAAAACACAGGCCTTCCCGGATTTTTTGCAACAGATTGTAGCAAGCGGAGGCTTGATAGAGCATATTAAAAGGAAGATAAGAAAATAATAACCCTAGATCCTGGGCATCTTCGATGCCCAGGATTAAATTCGCGCAAATAATTTACGTCGCTCTCGTTGAGAGTTCCGTAAATTATGCGCTCATTTAAATGTATAAAATTGCGGTAATTCCCGGTGACGGAACAGGACCAGAAGTAGTTAATCAGGGTCTTAAGGTTTTGCAGGCAGCAGGTAAAAAATTCGGGTTTAAATATGAAACAAAAGTTTTTGATTTTAGCGGCCAGAGGTATTTAAATACTGGCAAACTTGTTGATGAGAACGATATTCTGGAATTAAAAAAATGTAACGCAATTTATCTGGGCGCAGTGGGTGATCCGAATGTAAAACCCGGGATTATTGAGACGGGGGTATTGCTTAAGTTAAGGTTTGCTCTTGACCAGTATATCAATCTTCGCCCGGTTAAGCTTTATAATTCTAATTTTTGTCCTTTAAAGGATAAAAAGCCACAGGATATTGATTTTGTGGTGGTGCGTGAGAATTCTGAAGGTCTATATAAGGGTATGGGTGAGTTTAGAGATAAAGGAAGCGCTAATGAGGTGGCTATCCAAATTTCTTATAATACCCGTAAGGGCGTCGAGCGTTGTATCCGCTATGCTTTTGAATATACGCGCAAGCGTAATAAAAGGAAGAAGCTGACGCTTTGCGGTAAAACCAATGTATTGACATATGCTTGGGATCTTTGGCAGCGCACATTTAATGAAGTAGCCAAAGAATATCCGGATGTAAGTACGGATTATGCCCATGTTGACGCTACTACCATGTGGTTTGTTAAAAATCCAGAATGGTTTGATGTAATTGTTACGGATAATATATTTGGAGATATCATTACGGATTTAGGTGCAATGATTCAGGGAGGCATGGGTATTGCTGCAGGAGGAAATATTAATCCAGAGGGAGTTTCTATGTTTGAGCCTATTGGAGGAAGTGCTCCGAAATATACCGCTAAGAATGTAATTAATCCGTTGGCTGCTATATGTGCCTGCGGTATGATGCTTGATAATTTAGGCGAAGCCAAAGCAGGTAAGGCTATTGAGGAAGCGGTAATTAAATTAGTTAGCAGGGATTTAAAATCTTTAGCCGCAGGAAAAATGGGTTATTCGACTACCGAAATTGGGGATCTGGTGGTTAAAAACTTATAATCAAGGAGTATTTTGATGAAGAAATATAATCTAGCAGTAATCGGGGCAGGGGTTGTGGGAGTTGAGATGCTGCGGGTTCTAAAACAGCGAAATTTCCCTATTAATACTTTAAAAGTTTTTGCTCGTTCGGCGCGCGATATTCAAGTTGATGGACAGATTTATTCGGTTGAGCCAATAACGCCGGATGGATTTTGTGGCATTGATATTGCCTTATTTGCCGGGACTGAAGGCGAGAAGGGTGCTGCGGTTACTTATGCGGCTGAGGCAGTAAAAAGAGGGGCAGTGGTAATTGATAATGGTGCAGATTTCCGTATGGATCCGAGTGTTCCTTTAGTTGTTCCCGAAGTTAATCCTGGTGATGTAAAGAAGCACAAAGGGATTATCGCTAATCCTAATTGCTCTACAATCCAAATGGTGGTAGCCTTAAATCCTATTCACAAAAAGATTGGAATAAAGAGGATAATTGTTACTACTTTACAGGCCTCAAGCGGGGCGGGAAAAGGAGCGGTTGAGCAATTAAAAGAAGAAACAAATTTAATTGTTCAGGGTGGATACCAGAATATTCATGTTAGTGTGCAAAATAAATCTATGCCGCAACAGCTTGCCTTTAATTGTTTTCCGCATATCGGAAGTTTCGTAGAAGGCGATTATACTAATGAAGAGTGGAAGCTAGTTTACGAAACTCGTAAAATTATGCATGCGCCGAGAATCCAGATTTCTGCAACCACTGTACGTGTCCCGGTAAGGACAGGCCATTCCGAATCAGTTTATATAGAAACTGCTAAGCCTTTGACTGCGCAACAGGCTAAACAAATTTTAGCCAAGGCTCCGGGAATAGTACTTATTGATCAGCCTGGGAATAATCTTTATCCTATGCCTAAAGATGTAGAAGGCAAGGATGAAACTTTTGTTGGGCGCCTTCGCCAGGATGCTTTTAATAAGAAAGGATTATGGTTGTGGGTGGTAGCGGATAATTTACGTAAAGGTGCTGCGACCAATGCCGTCCAGATTGCTGAATGCTTAATTTCAAGCTCGAAATAGAATACGACGGCTCACGTTATTACGGTTGGCAAGTACAAAACAATAAAAATGCAAGTTATCGTGTAAATAAAACCATCCAGTACGCTTTAGAGAAGGTCCTTAAGAAAATTCTCCAGGAAAATATTAAACTTACTGTTGCCGGCCGCACAGATTCAGGGGCACATGCTATTTCACAGGTTGCTAATTTTAAAAGTTCATCAAGGATCTTGCTTGAAAGATTGCGTTGGGCTATAAATTGCCTGTTGCCCGAGGATATTAAGGTAACGCGGATAAAAAATGTACCGCTTGATTTTAATAGCAGATTTAGCGCAAAATCTAAGATTTATCGTTATACTATTTTAAATCGAAAATATTCTTCTCCTCTTTTAGCCTCTAGGGTATATTTTTTTCACCATCCCCTTGATGTAAAATTAATGCGCAGGGAAGCCAAAATTCTTCTTGGCAGGCATAATTTCAAAGCTTTTCAGGCGGCCGAAGCAAGGGCAAGGAATCCTTTACGGACGATTAAAAGTATTAAAATTACCAAAGAAAAAGATTTTTTATATATTGATATCGAAGCAGATAGTTTTTTATATAATATGGTCAGAAATATTTCCGGAACCCTGTTAGATATTGGTAGGGGAAGGTTCCTTAAAGGCAGTATGCGAAAGATTCTTCAATCGCGTAACCGAAGGTTGGCAGGGCCAACTTTACCTGCAAAAGGTTTGTGCTTAATGAAAGTGAAGTACTAGGAAGGATCCTGCTCCTAAGCACTCGAATTGCTCTGGCATTTTCTCGTAGGACCAGGATTAATTCGCGGACGCTTACGCTACAACTTATGTCGTCCTATGGACTCCATAAGTTGTTCGCTCATTAAAAAAACTATTTGACTTTATTGATTATTTTGTTATAATTATCTTTCTATGAAAAAGACCTATACAGCAAAACCAGAGGATATTAAAAGAAAGTGGTATATTGTTGATGCCAAGGGTCAGATTCTTGGAAGGCTGGCATCCAGGATTGCTACTATTTTAAGAGGTAAGCATAAGCCGATTTTTACTCCGCACTTGGATACCGGTGACGGAGTAATTGTGATTAATGCCGCTCAAATTAAGGTTACCGGCCGTAAGCTTAAACAGAAGGTTTATCGCAGGTATTCTGGTTACCCCGGTGGGTTGCGCGAGGTAAAATTAGAGGTACTTTTAGCTAAGAAGCCGGCTACGGTTATTCATTTAGCTGTGCAGAGAATGCTTCCTGCAGGGCCTTTAGGTAGGGATTTAATTAAAAAGTTAAGGGTTTATGCCGATGATAAACATGGATTAACCGGCTTAAAACCGGTTGTTCTGGAGGTTAAAAAAGTAAATGGGTGAGTTAACTAAATATATATCACTAGGGCGGCGTAAAGAATCAACTGCCAGAGTACGTATGGAGTCTGGTAATGGAAAAATTGTAATTAACGGGCGGGCTTTTGAAAAATATTTCTTGCGTGAAACTGATAGAATCATTGTTTTACAGCCTTTGGCGCTTACTGAGAGTATGGGCAAATTTAATATTACAGCTAAGCTTGCTGGTGGTGGATTAACCGGTCAAGCCGGTGCGTTGCGTTTAGGCATTGCAAGGGCGTTATTGACAGCGGATCAAAATTTTAAAGAAATATTACGTAAGAATGGATATTTAACGCGCGATCCTCGTATGAAGGAGCGCAAGAAATACGGGCAAAAAGGGGCGCGTAAACGCTTCCAGTGGACAAAGAGGTAAAATATAGTAGGTAGCAGGCAGGAATTAGTAGATTGGAAGAAAAATATAGCCCCGCTGGTAAAAGCGGGGCTTTTTATTTCCGTCGAGAAAAATCCTTGACGGAAGTTTGATTTTATTCTAATATGATTCAATAATAGGAGGAGCTCGATGTTAATTAATGTAGGAATAATCGGGGCAACCGGCCATACTGGAGAGATGCTTATTGAACTCTTGCTTAAGCATCCTAATGTTAAGATTACCCATCTTTATAATAGCGGCTCAGGCGGTAAGGTCAGCCAGGTTATTTCTGATGTGTTCCCAAAATTTAAAAAGAGGCTTGAGCTGGTCTGTAAAAAACCGGATTTAGCAGAAATAAAAAAAGATTGCGATCTAGTTTTTCTCGCCCTACCGCATACCGTATCCATGAATTTTGTGCCTAAACTTTTAAGCTTAGGTAAAAAGGTTATTGATTTAAGTGCCGATTATCGGATTAAAAACCCTAAGATTTTTGAAAAGTTTTATAAGGTTAGCCATAAGGATAAAATAAATTTAAAAGAAGCTATTTATGGTTTGCCTGAACTTAACCGGGCAAAGATAAAGACGGCAAAACTCGTTGCTAATCCGGGTTGTTATCCAACCTGTGCTATTTTAGCGCTTTCTCCGTTAGTTGCGGTAAACTTAGTGGATACGGATTCCATAGTTATTGACGCAAAATCAGGAGTAAGCGGAGCAGGCAAGAAGCTGGAAAAAGAATATTTATTTTCTGAAGTACAGGGAGATTTCCGGGCATATAAAGTTAATGTCCATCAACATTCTCCGGAAATTAATCAGGTATTATCGAAAGTATCCGGGAAAAAGATTAATGTAGTATTTGTTCCGCACCTTTTGCCGATTGAGCGGGGGATACTTTGTACAATTTATCTTAAAGTAGCCATCGGTGCGAAACTTAAAGTAAAAGGCCTGGTAGAATTATACAAAAAATTCTATAAAAACGAACCTTTTGTCAGGATTAAGCCGGATGGAGTATTCCCGAGAATAAAGGATGTCGCTAAAACCAGTTTTTGCGATATTGGAGTAAAGGATTTCGGTAACGTGATAATTGTTATTTCTGTGATTGATAATTTACTAAAAGGCGCTTCTAGCCAGGCAGTACAGAATATGAATATTATGTATAAGTTACCGGAGGCTACAGGATTGCTATGAACCTCGCACTCTCTTTATATTTAGCTCTTAAAGGTGCAGGGTTTAAAATTAATTAATAAAAAGGAGAAGGTGCGGGGTGAAAAAAGTTCTTAAGGCAATTCTACCTGCAGGATTTAAAGCAAACGGCATAGCCTGCGGATTAAAAAAATCAGGTAAATTAGATTTAGCTCTGCTTTATTCAGAGACTCTTGCTCGGGCCTGCGCAAAATTTACCACTAATAGTATTATTGCCGCTCCACTTGTTGTTACTAAGAAGCATCTAAAATCCGGGAAAGGTTTTCAGGCAGTGATTGTTAACAGTGGTAATGCGAATTGTTTTACCGGTAAAGCCGGAATTAAAGATGCGTTTCTAACTGCCGAATATCTTGCACAGGAATTAAATATTCCAAGAAAACGGGTTTTGGTTAATTCTACGGGGGTTATCGGCAAAAGATTAGATATAACAAAAATTAAACGAGGGATTCCTGAGTTGGTTAGCGGCTTATCAAGTGCGGGTATTGCTAAAGCCAAGAAAGCAATTATGACTACGGATACGTTTGCTAAGGAAATAACTTTAAGTTTAAAAATTGGCGCAAACATAGTTCATATTTGCGGTATTGCTAAAGGAGCAGGGATGATTGCTCCTGATATGGCCACCATGCTTTGTTTCATTATGACCGATGCTGCTATTAAAAGCGAGGTTTTGGATAAGGCGCTGATTGGTGCCGTAGATAAATCCTTTAATTGTATTTCCGTTGATGGATGCATGAGTACGAATGATACTGTTTTGGTTCTAGCCAATGGGGCTGCCGGGAATAAAATTATCTCAGGCGGTAAAGATCTAGAGGAATTTTCCCAGGCCTTAGAAGTTATCTGTTTAGAATTGGCCAAGATGGTAATTTTAGATGCAGAAGGGGCCACCAAATTTATCCAGATTGATGTAGCCCAGGCAAAAGATTGGCGCCAGGCAAGAAGAGTAGCTTTGAATATTGCAAATTCCGTACTTTTTAAGACAGCTGTATTCGGAAAGAATCCAAATTTTGGCAGAGTAGCCGCGGCAGTTGGTGCAAGCGGTTTAAAAATTAGTGAAAAGCAGTTAAAAATAAAACTAGGTTCATTAAAGGCAAAACAGGTAAAACTGCTTGTGAGTTTGTCTCAGGGTAAAGCCAATTGTACCGTTTTTACTTCAGACCTTAGCCCGGAGTATATAAAAATTAACGCAGCATACAACTAACTAAGGCTCAGGCGCCAGTAGGAATTGCGCCAGTGTTGTGTTTGCATACAAAGGAAGGCTAGAATGGAAGACGCGATTAGAAAAGCTGATGTTTTAATTGAAGCGTTGCCTTATATAAAGAAGTTTCATAAGAAGGTAATTGTGATTAAGTACGGAGGAAGTATTTTAGGGGATGAGAATATACGTAATGGTGTTTTAGAGGATATTGTTTTCTTAAATTTTATGGGTTTACGGCCTATTCTTGTGCACGGAGGCGGGCCAAATATCAGTGAGCGTATGCGCGCTCAAGGCAAGAAGACGGAGTTTGTTGATGGGATGCGCGTTACGGATGAAGAAACATTAAAGCTGGTCGAAGAAGAGCTGTTAGTATTAAATGAGTTGATTGTAAAAGAGTTAGTTGAATTAGGCGCAAAGGTTATAGGTCTAAATGGCAAGGAGAATGATTTAATTCAGGTTGAGAAAAAGAAGTCAAAGGTAGATATCGGTTTGGTCGGTAAAATTAAAGGAATCAATACGCAATTATTGAATGAAGAATTAAAAAAAGATAAAGTGGTCGTAGTTTTGCCTATGGGGCGAGGGAAAGATAAAAAAACCTATAATATAAATGCTGATGAGGTAGCTGCTAGTATTGCCGCAAATATGCAAGCAGAGAAATTTGTTTTACTGACTAATGTTAAAGGGATTATGCGTAATGCGGAAGATTCGAATTCTTTTATTTCTACTTTAACGGAGCAAGAGGCAAGTGGATTAATCGAGAATGAGATTATTCAGCAGGGAATGATCCCAAAAGTTACTGCTTGCGTAGAGGCGTTAGACGGAGGCGTCAAGAAAACACATATTATTGATGCACGCACTCCGCATGGGCTGCTTCTTGAGATTTTCACTGATGAAGGTATTGGCACGGAGATAATAAAATGAGCACCTTAAAGATTTTTTCCAGCGAAATACTTACGAGCGTAAGCGAGTAAGTATGAGTCCTTTAAAGTTTTTAACTAGCGCAGCTTGCCAGATAGGCATCTCGCTATATAGGATTAGCGAGTGCGCTGCCTTCTGCGACGGATTGCCAAGTACGCAATTGTTGTGCGAAATCCGGCGAAGCTTTACGAAGAGGAATAAATGAAAGTGGATGAGATTTTTCAAGTTTATAAGGATAATATAATACCCAGTTATAATAAGGTGCCGCTTATTTTTGTTAAAGGCAAAGGTTCGCGGCTCTGGGATATAAACGGTAAAGTTTATCTTGATTTTTTCCCGGGATGGGGGGTAGGTAATTTAGGGCATTGTCATCCCAAAGTAATGCAAGGGGTAAGGGATCAGATCGGTAAATTAATATTTATACCTAATAATTATTATCATCCATTTCAGGCAAAGCTGGCAAAAGAGTTAATTTATCGGAGTTTTCCGGGTAAAGTTTTTTTTGCCAATTCTGGAGCTGAGGCAAATGAAGGTGCGATAAAATTAGCGAGAAAATTTGGTCGGGGTAGATATGAAATAATTACTTTTGAGAATGCGTTTCATGGCAGGACATTGGCTACGTTGGCAGCTACGGGCCAGAAAAAATATCAGAATGGTTTTGAGCCTATACCTGAGGGTTTTAAACAGGTTAAATTTAATGATATTGGCGCGGTTAAACAGGCAATTAGCGATAAGACTGTTGCGATTATGCTTGAACTTATTCAGGGTGAGGGCGGGATCAACGTCGCGGATAGTAATTTTGTGTTATTTTTAAGAAAAATATGTGATGAGAAAAGATTGCTTTTAATTATTGATGAAGTGCAAACCGGCATTGGCAGAACTGCTAAGATGTTCTGTTACCAGAATTATAACATAATTCCTGACGTTATTACTTTGGCTAAATCTTTAGGCGGAGGCCTGCCTATCGGGGCTATGATTGCTAAGAAAGAAATAGGCGATCTGTTAGCTCCGGGAATGCACGCATCCACTTTCGGCGGCAGCCCGGTAATTTGTAGAGCGGCATTAGGAGTTTTTAAGGCCATAGAGAAGGAGAATATTTTAAAGAATTGTAAAAGTATGGGGGAATATCTTTTAGAAAAGTTAAATCTTTTAAAGAATACTCATCCGGTAATTAAGGAGATAAGAGGCATAGGTCTAATGTTTGGTTTAGAGTTAGGTATTGAGGGGAAGCAGATTGTAAATAGATGTATGGAACAGGGGTTGTTAATTAATTGTACCCATGATAAGGTTTTAAGATTGATGCCGGCTTTAAACGTAACAAAAAATGAGATAGATAAGGCGATAGCGATTTTAGATAAAGTGCTTAGGAATGTTTAGTAGCTATTGTTGTGTCCCTGCTAAGTGGGATACAGGTTGGATGCGAAAACACCTAGAAAAGGATCTATAATGAAAAAAGACCTGCTTTCAATTAAAGATTTAACTCCTGATGAAATTAATTCTATTTTTAAGCTTACTGCTCAACTGAAGAGAAATAAAAAGAAATTTAGTAAAGTGCTATCCGGCAAAAGCCTTGCTTTAATATTTCAGAAGCCGTCAAACAGGACAAGGGTTTCTTTTGAAGTAGGTATGTACCAATTGGGAGGTAATTCTCTGTATCTGTCGCCGGCTGAGATTAATATAGGAGTAAGGGAGAGCATAAAAGATGTAGCTAAAACTATTTGCCGCTATGTTAACGGAATAGTCTTAAGAACCTATGAACACAAGAATTGCCTGGATATGGCCTCTAGCGCTACAGTGCCGATTATAAACGGCCTTTCAGATTATTCGCACCCCTGTCAGGCCTTGGCTGACTTATTTACGGTTAAAGAGAAGTTGAAAAATTTTAAAAATGTCGTTTTAGCTTATGTTGGCGATGGCAATAATGTATGTAACTCTTTATTGTTTGCTGCGGCTAAAACCGGAATGAATATGAATGTAGCCAGCCCTAAAGGATATGCTCCCGCTCAGGAAGTAGTTAAACAGGCACAAATTTTTGCTAAAGAGGCAGGTAGCCGGATAACAATGTTTGAGGATCCTGTTTCTGCTGTAAAGGGAGCTGGTGTTGTTTATACTGATGTCTGGGCGAGCATGGGCCAGGAAGAGGAAGTAAGTAAAAGAAAAATTATCTTTAAAGACTTTCAGATTAATGCTAAGCTTCTAACAAATGCAGCGTCGCAGGTTTTAGTAATGCATTGTTTACCAGCGCACCGGGGAGAGGAAATAACCGATGAGGTTATGGATAGCAAGAATTCAATTGTTTTTGATCAGGCGGAAAATCGTATGCATGTGCAGAAGGCGATTTTAATAAAATTATTAGGCAGAAATTAACGGGGTCCTGCCTGCCGTCAGGCAGGCTGTCTTGGATATTTTTTGTGCTGACGCACTTTTAAAAAAACCCAAGCCACCCTTTAATTTAAGATAAATTTTATTTCAATTACAGGTGAAAAGATGAAAAAGGTAGTATTAGCATATTCAGGCGGATTAGATACCTCTTGCATAGTTAGGTGGCTAAAAGAAAGAGGATATGAAGTAATCTGTTTTGTTGCCGATCTCGGCCAGGGTTTGGGGCAAGGCGAAAATTTTGAGGCAATTGAAGAGAGGGCATTAGCTGCAGGGGCTTCCAAGGTTTACATCCGGGATCTCCAGGATGAATTTATCAGTGATTTTATTATTCCTGCTTTAAAGGCCAATGCTGTTTATGAAGGTAAATATCTTTTAGCGACCGCATTAGGCAGGCCATTGATTGCTAAATACTTGGTACAAATTGCGCACAAAGAAAAAGCCGGTGCAGTTGCACACGGTTGTACAGGAAAAGGCAATGATCAGGTGAGGCTTGAGGTTGCCGTAGGAATACTTGATCCTAAATTGGAAATTATTGCACCGGTAAGAGTTTGGGAATTTAAATCAAGAGAAGAAGAAATTGAATATGCATTAAAATATAATATTCCGATTGATGTAACAAAAAAGAAGCCTTATAGCATTGACCGTAATATCTGGGGAATAAGTATTGAGGCCGGTATCTTAGAAAATTTAGAGGTTGAACCACCCGAAGATGCCTATATGATCACCAAGAGTCCAACGCATACATCGAGCTACCCGCGTTACATTGAGGTAACTTTTGTAAAAGGCCTGCCGGTTAAAATTGACGGAAAGCTGTTTAAAACTAAAAACCTGATTAATTATCTTAATGAAGTAGGCGGGCAGTTTGGGGTAGGCAGAAGCGATATGGTTGAGAATAGGTTGATAGGTATTAAATCCCGGGAAATTTATGAGGCGCCTGCGGCTACTATTCTTCATATCGCGCATAAGGAATTAGAGGCTTTGGTATTAGATAGAGAGCTTGCGCATTTTAAAGAATTGATCAGCCTTAAATATGCAGAGCTGGTTTATTATGGTTTGTGGTTTTCTGCGTTAAAGGAAGCCTTGGATAGTTTTATAGATAAGACTCAAAAATTGGTAAGCGGTACGATCAAATTAAGATTATCTAAAGGGTCTTGCGTTGCGGTGGCCAGGAAATCTAATAATTCGCTTTATAAAAAGGAATTAAGTACTTATGGCCGCCAGGATAAATTTGATCAGAAATTAGCTGAAGGTTTTATCAAGCTTTGGGGCATGCCGTATAAACGCTAGATAAGTGTAGTCAGTAGGGACTGTCCTCGCAGGGGGTTGTTTCACGACAAAATAAGCATTGAACGCGAGAAAACGAAAAGGGGAATCAATGGCGCATAAACTTTGGGGGACAAGATTCAGTAAGAAGACAAACAAACTAGCAGATAAATTTACCTCATCGATAGCATTTGATCAGAGGTTAGCTAAATATGACATTTTAGGCAGTATTGCCCATGCCAAGATGTTAGGTAAACAGAAGATTATCCCGCAGAAAGACAGCCAGCAAATTGTCAAAGGATTAAATGCGTTACTTAAAAATGTGGAGAGCGGCAAGTTTAAATTTGATTCAAGTGCAGAGGATATACATTCAAATATCCAGGACTTATTGGCTAAGAAGATAGGCCTGCCTGCGCATAAATTACATACCGCCAGGTCCCGCAATGACCAGATCGCCCTTGATATAAAAATGTATTTAAAGAGTGAAGTTAGTGATCTTGTTGAATATATCGGCCAGCTGCAAAAATCAATTTTAAAATTAGCTAAGTCAAACTCACAAGTAGTTATTCCGGGCTATACGCATTTGCAAGTTGCTCAGCCTGTGCTTATGAGCCATTACCTGTTAAGTTATATCGAGGGGCTAGAGAGGGATAAGTCAAGGATTTTAGATGCTAAAAAAAGAATTGATGTTATGCCTTTGGGTGCCTGCGCGTTTTCCGGGACAGGGCTGCCTATAGACAGGGAATTTGTTAGAAAAGAATTGGATTTTAAAGCTTTAACCGCCAATAGTATTGATAGCGTAAGTGACAGGGATTTTATTTTAGAGGTTTTGGCGGATCTTGCGATACTTTCCGTGCATTTATCGCGTATCGCTGAAGACCTGATTCTTTGGAGCACAAAAGAGTTTCATTTTATCGATATCGATTTTTCTTTTTGCACCGGTTCCAGCATTATGCCGCATAAAAAGAATCCGGATATCCTAGAATTAATCAGGGGTTCAGTCGGTAAAATTCACGGTGATCTTTCCAGCGTGATGATTCTAATGAAAGGCTTGCCTTCATCCTACAACAGGGATTTACAGTTAGATAAGCCTCCGCTTTTTGATTCCGTGGATACAATTAAAGACATATTAGAGATTTTTATGGCGCTTTTTCAAAATATCGTTATTGAAAAAGAGGCGATCGCAAGTAAGCTTAGAGACGAATCTTTATTCTCGGTAGATATTGTCGAATACCTGATTAAGAAAGGCCTATCTTATAGATTAGCCCATGATATTGTAGGTAGAATGGCCAGGGATTGCCTGGATCATGATAAAAAAATTTCTGGCTTAAGTTTGGCAGAATTAAATAAATATTCTCCGTTACTGAATGCGGGTATTTATAAGATTTTAAATGTTTGGTCGTCAGTAAATCTTAAGAAATCTTTTGGTAGCACTAATCCAAAACTGGTTAAGCGGCAATTGGCTGTTTGGCAGAAACGACTAAAATAATAAATGCACGAATTTAAATACAGAAAAAATGACCTTTATTGTGAAAATATAAGAATAGCCAAATTGGCTGATCGTTTCGGTACGCCGCTTTATGTCTATAGCTATAAAACGCTCATTGACCATTATCTAAAACTAAAATTTGCTTTTGCCAAGATTAATCCGCTTATCTGCTATTCCGTAAAAGCAAATTCTAATCTTGCCATTCTTAAGGCTTTAGTCGATAAAGGGGCGGGATTGGATATTGTTTCCGGCGGCGAGTTATTCCGTGCGCTTAAATCCGGGGTCCTTGCAGAAAAAATAGTTTATGCTTCAGTCGGCAAAACTGATGCGGAAATTACTGCTGCAATTTCAAAAGGTATCCTTTTTTTTAATGTTGAGTCGTTATCGGAGCTGGAGAATATTAACCGGATAGCAAAGAAACTTAAAACTTTTGCCCGCGTAGCAATACGCATAAATCCCGATGTGGAAGCCAAAACGCATAAATATATTACTACCGGAAGGATTACGAATAAGTTTGGTATTGATTTAGATAGCGCCTATAAAATCTTACTTCTGCGTCCGAGGTTTAGCAACCTGGATGTTTGTGGTTTACATATTCATATCGGCTCGCAAATTACTGAGAGTGCGCCTTTTGTAGCAGCAATAAAAAAAGTTTCAGATTTCATTCATCGCCTGCAAGATAAAGGGGTTTTTCTTGAGTATTTAAATATAGGAGGAGGTCTTGGGATTATCTATGACCGTGAAATTCCTCAGACCGCTCAGATCTATGCCGATGAAATTATTCCTCTCCTACAAAAGACTGGGCTCAAAATTATCATGGAGCCGGGAAGGTTTATTGTCGGTAACGCCGGAATTTTAGTTACCAAGGTTCTTTATATTAAAAATACGCCAAAGAAAAAATTTATTATCGTTGATGCCGGAATGAATGATTTGATCCGGCCGTCGCTATACTCTGCCTACCATAATATTTTAGCTTTGCATAAAACTTCTAAAACCGAAAAAGCTGATGTTGTCGGGCCAATCTGTGAAAGCGGTGATTTTTTTGCTAAGGAGCGTAAGATTCCTAAAACAAAAAAGGGGGATTATTTGGCTGTTATGAGTGCAGGTGCCTATGGATTCAGCATGTCCAGCAACTATAACTCAAGGCTCAGGCCTATAGAAATAATGGTTGCGGGAAATAAGATATCCGTTATTCGTAGGAGAGAATCATTCTCAGATTTAATACGCAATGAAAAAGATTAATTTTACCAAGATGGTAGGTTCAGGAAATGATTTTATTGTCATTAAAGACAAGATCGGAGGTAATTTACCTGCGTTAGCCAGATTATTGTGTGATAGAAAATTTGGCATTGGTGCAGATGGCCTTCTTTTACTTTCCAAATGCAAGGATGCTGATTTTCGTATGCGTATTTTTAATGCTGATGGTTCAGAGGCAGAGATGTGTGGTAATGGAGCGCGTTGTGCTGCTTTGTTTGGCGCAAAAAAGAAAGCCAAGATATTTACTGCTAGCGGAATAATCAACTCCGAGGTGGATGGAAATCAGGTTAAGATTCAGTTGGTTAACCCTAAAGATATCGAGTTAGATATTCCTTTAGAAGTAAACAATAGGAAGATAAAGGTTAATTTTATTAATACTGGGGTCCCGCACGTTGTAATTTTTGTAAATAATATTGATAATATTAACGTTAAGCAAATTGGCCGTTTCATAAGAAGCCATAAAAAATTTGCACCGCGCGGAACAAATGTAAATTTTGTTGAAGTCGAAGCAGATAATCTGATTAGGGTGCGAACTTATGAAAGAGGGGTTGAGGATGAAACCCTTGCTTGCGGTACGGGAAGCACTGCCGCAGCTTTAATATTCGCTCTAAAAATCAATTTAAATAATTTAGTAAAAGTCCGCACACAAAGCACAGAGATCTTAAGAGTCTATTTTAAAAAAACTAAACGTTTCTTTGACAATATCTGGTTAGAGGGCAGCGCAAAAATAGTTTACAAAGGAGAGTATTATGTTTAAGGGCTCGATTGTGGCCATAGTTACGCCTTTTCATAACGGTAATGTTGATGAAAAAAAATTACGGCAACTCATCGATTTTCAGATAAAAAACGGAACCAACGGCATTGTGCCTTGCGGTACAACCGGAGAATCTGCGACATTAAATTTTGACGAGCATGAGAAAGTAATTGAAATCACCATAGATCAAGTTAATAAAAGGGTGCCGGTAATTGCCGGAACTGGTTCAAATTCAACAGAGGAAGCAATTATGCTTACTAAGCAGGCTGCTTCAGCCGGAGCGGATGCATCTTTACAAGTCTCTCCATATTATAACCGTCCTACACAGAGTGGCCTGTATGAACATTTTAAAGCAATTGCGCAATCAGTGAAAATCCCGATAATCCTTTATAATATTGCTAGCCGTACCGGCGTAAATATCGAGCCGGACACAATTGCAAAATTAGCGCATGATTGCAAAAACATCGTAGCAGTAAAAGAGGCATCGGGAAATTTAGACCAGATGTCTCGGATAAAACAACTTTGCCCGAAAGAATTTGATTTAGTCTCAGGGGATGATGGCTTAACGCTGCCGGTTTTAAGCATTGGGGGCACAGGTATAATTTCCGTAGTTGCCAATATCGTCCCCCAAGATGTCGCAAATCTGGTTTCAGCTTTTGAAAAAGGTGATTTTAAGAGAGCCAGGGACCTGCATTATAAATTATTACCTTTAATTAAAGCCGCATTTTTGGAAACCAATCCTATTCCTATTAAAACAGCAATGGGTTTATTGGGGATGTGCGAGCCGGATTTACGTCTTCCGATGTGCAGCATGTCGGAGAACAACTTAGAAAAACTTAAAAAAGCCTTGAGAGATTATGGGCTTCTTAAATAATCGAGGGGATGAGTCCCTGATTCGTTTTCGCTCGTAAGGATTTTTCTAGATAGAAGATTAAGGAGGATTGATGATAAAGCTTGGGATTACCGGTTCATGCGGAAAGATGGGTAGGCGTATTTATGAACTCGCCGGCCTTAACAGGGATATGGAGGTATCTTTGGCCCTTGAAAAAAAAGGTACGCCTTTAATCGGACGTGAACTTGGAAAATTAAAAGTTTCCTCTAATCTCGATGGCCTATTTCTGGTTGATGTATTGGTGGATTTTACGGATGTGCAGGCTTGCGACGAACATCTTGATTATGTTGCAAAATATAAAAAAGCCCTTGTTTTGGGGACTACCGGTTTAAGCGATGCGCAGAAAAATAAAGTAGAGGAAGTTGCTAAAATTGTTCCGGTTGTTTTTTCTCCCAACATGTCAATTGGAATGAATGTTTTGTTTTCAATCCTCCCTGAGATAGCTAAAAGATTGGGCCCGGATTACAGTGTTGAGATTGTAGAGGCGCATCACAGAGCAAAAAAAGACGCCCCTAGCGGAACAGCTAAAAAATTAGCTGAAGTTATTGCTCAGGTTACCAAGAAAGATATTCCTACGCATTCCATACGTTTGGGTGATATATTCGGCGATCATACTGTTGTGTTCTGCGGGAATTCTGAGCGCATTGAGATTAAGCATCAAGCGCATTCACGAGATTTATTTGCGGTAGGTGCTTTAAAAGCAGCTAAATGGATTGTAGGAAAGCCGGCGGGTTTATATTCGATGCAGGATGTGTTGAAATAGTTAGTAGAATGTTTTATAGACTATAGTCTATAGTCTATAAAAGAGGGAATAAGAAATATGTTTAAATTTTCAAAGAAATTGAAATCTTTGCCGCCGTATCTTTTCTTAGAAATTGATAAAGCCAAGCGCCGCGCGCGTTCCGAAGGCAGGGATATTATAGATTTCGGGATAGGCGATCCTGATCAACCAACTCCAAAATTCATTATCGACGCTTTAAATATTTCCGCTAATGATCCGGCTAACCACCGTTATGCATTGGATCAGGGTATGCCTGTATTGCGTAACGCGATTTCAGCTTGGTATAAACGCAGGTTTAATGTTAATTTAAGCCCAGAGAGTGAAATATTGCCATTAATCGGTTCGAAAGAAGGCATTGCACACTTTCCTTTAGCTTTTTTAAATTCAGGAGACCTGTCGTTGGTTCCTGATCCGTGTTATCCTCCTTATAAGGGCTCTACAATTTTGGCTGGAGGTAAACCGTACCTCATGCCTTTATTGGAACAAAACCAGTACCTTCCTGATTTAAAAAAGATTCCTGCTATGGCACTCAAAAAATCAAAAATCATATTTGTGAATTATCCGAATAATCCTACTAACGCCTGCGCAAACGATGATTTTTATAAGCAGCTTATTAAATTTGCCAAAAAGAACAAAATTATAATTATTTCGGATTTAGCTTATTCTGAAAATGCCTATGATGGTTATAAACCGCGCAGCCTTTTAGAATTTGAAGGCGCCAGGGAATCAGTTATTGAGTTTCATTCTTTATCGAAAACTTACAATATGACCGGTTGGCGTGTTGGGTGGGCATCTGGTAATCCCCGTCTAGTTTCGGCATTAGCTAAGGTTAAATCTAATATTGATTCGGGTATATTTTCAGCGATCCAGCTGGCTGCTGTTGCGGCTTTAGAGGGCCCGCAGGAACATTTAAAATCCATGTGCCAGCTTTACCAACAAAGACGTGATATATTAGTCGCTGGCCTTAATTCTCTAGGTTGGAAAGTAACAAAACCGAAAGCAACATTTTATGTTTGGATAAAAATTCCTCCGAAGGAAAGTTCTACAAATTTTGCAGCACGACTTTTAAAACAAGTTGATATCATAGTAACTCCCGGGGTAGGTTTTGGTAAATATGGAGAAGGTTATATCCGGATGGCTTTAACTGTTGATAAAGAAAGAATCAAAGAAGCTTTAGACCGAATAAAAAAGATCAACTAATGGTAATTTGTTATCTTGGTGTTGGCTCAAATTTGGGTAATCGGAGAAAGAATATTAAGTTGGCAATTAAAAAGATTAACGCATTAGAAGATACCCGGATAGTCAAAGAATCTAAGCGTTTTGATTCTTTACCAATTGGTGGTCCTTGCGGACAACGTAATTATTTGAATGCTGCGTTGAAAATCCGGACTGAGATTCCTCCTATAAAGCTGTTAAAAGAGTTAAAAAATATTGAAAATGAATTGGGCAGAATTCGTTCTGTGCGATTTGGACCAAGAGTTATTGATTTAGATATTTTGCTTTATGGTGACAGGCTTATTAGAAATAAGAAATTAACTATCCCGCATCTAAGGATGTTTAAGCGGAATTTTGTGATTAAGCCGTTAAAAGAGGTTCTATGAAAGTTATTCATAATCCGCAAAAATTAAACATAATCCTTAAAGAGACCAGCCGCCAGAAAAAAAGCATTGGTTTTGTCCCGACAATGGGCGCTTTGCACCTTGGGCATTTGAGTTTGATTAAAATGGCGGTTAAAGAAAATAATACTGCAGTAGTAAGCATTTTTGTCAATCCTACCCAGTTTGGGCCAAAAGAAGATTTCAAAAAATATCCCCGTTCGTTAAAAAAAGATATTGCGTTTTGCCGTACACTAGGAGTTGATTTTGTTTTTTTACCCGATAATAAAATCATGTACCCACATGGTTATTCTACTTTTGTCAATGTAGAAGGGTTAAGTAGCTTACTTTGTGGAGCCTCGCGTCCTGGGCATTTTCGAGGAGTCACGACTATTGTAGCTAAATTACTTAATATTGTCGCTCCCAGCGTGATTTATTTGGGGCAGAAAGATGCTCAACAGGCAATTATCATAAAAAGAATGGTTGCGGATTTAAATTTTCCGGTTAGAGTAAAAATTATTCCTATTGTGCGCCAAGAAGATGGTTTGGCGTTGAGTTCGCGAAATATTTATCTGAACAAAGAGCAGAGGGCTGATGCAGTAGTTTTATCTAAATCATTATCTCTAGCAAGGTCATTATTTAAGGGTGGCGCCCGCGATAGTTCCCGGGTTATAGACAGAATGAGGCAGTTTATTAATAAGAAGAAGCAGGCCAGGATTGATTATATTTCGATAGTGGATTTAGAAAAGTTAAGGGCAATTAAAAAGATAGATCAAAGCTGCTTAATTGTCCTTGCAGTGAAATTCGGAAATACGCGGCTTATAGATAATATAATAATTAATACTTTGCGGAATAAAAACTATGCGGCCGTTTAAGTATTTCGCCCAAAGGAGTTCTAAAGGGGCTAAATTATGCCTAAAAATAATAAGCTTAAAATCGGTATAGTTGGTTGCGGGGCAATCGGCAGCTCTTTAGCAAAAGAGATAGCTACTAATTTTCGTAAGTATGCAATTTTGTCGGCTCTTTATGATATAAAAATTGAAAAAGCGCAATTGCTTTCAAAAAAGTTAACAAAAAATATCAAACTATCCGCCGGTAGTTTGGATGATTTAATTAAAAAATCAGATCTTGTGATTGAGGCTTCAGCTGCAAGGGCGGCTTGGGAGATTACGTGTAAATCTGTATCCGCAGGACGCAAGGTTATGGTTATGAGCGTAGGCGGGATGGTTGGGCATTTGGAGGAACTATCTGCGAAAGCGGCTAAAAATAATACTAAAGTGTATTTTCCAAGCGGTGCAATTTCAGGAATAGATGCATTAAAGGCAGCGAATATCGCGGGAGTAAATAAGGTTACCCTAACTACAAGAAAACACCCTACTGCATTTAGCGGTGTTGATTATGTTACAAAAAAATTTAAACTTTCAGGTTTAAAAAAAGATAAGGTTCTGTTTAAAGGGAGTGCTTCTCTGGCCGTGAAATATTTTCCGCAAAATGTTAACGTTGCGGCTATTTTGGGGCTAGCCGGCATAGGTATATATAAAACTAAAGTGCAAATAATCGCTTGCCCCGGGTTTAAGAAGAATATTCATGAAATTCTAATTGAATCTAAGGCAGCCAAAATTTTTACGCGCACAGAAAATATTTTACATCCACAGAATCCTAAGACTAGTTTTTTAGCGGTTTTATCGGCAATTGCGACATTAAGGCAGATTTTACAGCCGATAAAAATCGGCACGTAGCTTAATAAAGTTTCCCGCTGTATCCTTGCATTCTGCAAGAATACAGGAAGCGGGATTAATTCGTCCGCCATTGATTAAGTGGTGGGCTCATTAAGGAAAGGGGGTGAGTATAAAGATGGCAGAAAGAGTAATGAAGGTGGGAGTAAAGAGAGAAAAAGGTTATCTCTACTATATTGACAAACAGGGTGATGTATCTTGCGCAAAGATGGCAAGAGGATCAAAAAAGGGAGGTAGCCCTAAGAAGGTAGCCAAATGCGGTATTAAAAGAAAAGTAGGATACCTTTATTTCTTAGACAAGAAAGGTGATGTATCTTGCGCTAAGATGAAAAGAGGCGGTAAGAAGAAAAAGAGATAAGCTAGTATTTTTAGAAAAGTAATGCCCCTGTATGAATCAATTGAATTCCATTGAGTTTACGGGGGCTTACTTTTTTGCTATAATTATAATTGATGAAAAACGAAAATATAATTATTCGCGGAGCCCGGGAACATAACCTTAAAAATATTAATCTAGAGCTTCCGCGTAATAAACTTATTGTTATAACCGGGCTGTCGGGCTCGGGAAAATCTAGCCTCGTTTTTGATACGATTTATGCCGAAGGCCAGCGAAGGTTCGTTGAAAGTCTTTCAAGTTATGCACGCCAGTTTTTAGAGCAGTTGCAGAAACCGGATGTAGATTTTATATCAGGGCTTTCTCCGGCAATTGCTATCGAACAACGCTCTGCCGGAGGCAATCCCCGCTCAACGGTTGCCACTCAAACCGAAATATATGATTACCTAAGATTATTATTTGCAAAAATGGGCTGTGTCCATTGCTATAAATGTGGTGCTCCGATACAAAGCCAAAGCGCTCAAGAAATAGTTGAAACAATTATGAATTCGCTTGAGTCAGCCGATATACAAATTCTCGCTCCTTTAATACAGGGGAAAAAGGGCCATCACAAGGATCTATTTTTACAGATTCAAAAATCAGGATTCCTGCGTGCTAGGGTCGACGGTAAAATCTATGAGCTCCCAGCAAAGATAAAATTAACCAGATATAATATTCATAATATAGAAGTAGTAGTTGACCGTTTAAATATTAAACCGGATATCAAAAAACGGCTTACAGATTCTATCGAAACAGCCCTTAAAACAGGCAGGGGCACAGTTATTATCAGCCGTAACGGATCTAAGGACTTAATTTTTAGTGAACAATATGCTTGTTTAAGCTGTGGGATAAGCTACTCAGAGATTAGCCCGCGAAATTTTTCATTCAATTCTCCTTATGGGGCATGTCCTGAGTGCAATGGTTTAGGTACTAAGCTTAAATTTGACCCGGATTTAATTATTCCGGATAGAAATAAGAGCATCAATGCCGGGGCACTTGCGCCGTGGAAACGCGGGGGCAGAGGCTATATTCTTTACTATCGTTGGCTTATTCGAGAACTGAGTTATTGCTTAAAGTTTGACTTAGATACTCCTTTTAAAAAGTTACCCAAGCCTGCTCAAAAAGCTATTTTTTATGGCACGGATCAAGTTGTAGGCAATAAGCCTTTTGAAGGAATTATCCCCTACTTAGAAAGATTATTTCGCCAAACAGACAGCGACTATTTAAAATGCGAAATCAGCAGGTTTATGTCTAGTCTCCCATGTCCGGCATGTAAAGGCAACCGGCTTAAGCCGGAAAGCTTATCAGTATTAATTAATAAAAAAAATATTTGGCAAGTTACGCAGATGTCTATAAAAGAGGCAATAAATTTCTTTGCTAATCTTAAATTAACCGAAAAAGAAAAATTGATCGGTTATCAGGCAATAAAAGAAATAACTCAAAAATTAAAATTTTGCGCGGATGTCGGTTTAGATTATCTTACTTTAGAACGTAAAAGTTCTAGCCTGTCCGGAGGGGAGGCTCAGAGAATCCGTCTTGCTACCCAGGTTGGTTCAGGTTTGGTCGGAGTTTTATACGTGTTAGATGAGCCTAGTATCGGCTTACATCAACGGGATAATGAAAAACTTCTTGCTACCTTAAAAGCGCTTAGAGATTTAGGCAATACCTTAATAATTGTGGAGCATGATGCTTCTACAATTCTTGCCGCAGATCATGTTGTAGATCTCGGGCCAAAGGCAGGCAGGCATGGAGGAGAGGTAATTTTTTCAGGGACGAAAGTTGAGCTTTTAAAAGATAACGATTCTTTAACCGCAAAATATCTGAGGGGAGATATTTTAATTGAGCCACCGTTAAAGAGGCGTAATTGGCAAAAAAGTAAATATATTGAAATAAGGGGAGCCAGAGAGCATAACCTTAAAAATATCGATTTGCGTTTTCCTTTAGGTACATTTATTTGCGTAACCGGCGTATCCGGTTCTGGCAAATCTACTTTAATCAGCGATATTCTTTATCCGGCTCTCGCCCGGAAAATATATAAGTCTAAGGAAAGGCCAGGCTTGTTTAGATCTATAAGCGGTGTTGAAGAAATTGATCAGGTAATTGTAGTAGATCAGTCGCCCATCGGTAGAACCCCGCGTTCGAATCCTGCCACTTACACCGGTGTGTTTGGCCATATAAGAGATATATTTACTCAGCTTCCGGAGGCTCGACTCGCTGGCTATAAACCCGGGAGGTTTTCATTTAATGTTAAAGGTGGCCGTTGCCAGGCCTGCGGAGGGGATGGCATTAAAAAAATTGAGATGCATTTTTTACCCGATGTATATGTAAAGTGCGATGTGTGTAAAGGGCAAAGATTTAATAATGCGACTTTAGAAGTAAAATATAAGGGCAGATCCATTGCTGATGTTTTAGAGCTGACTATTGAAGAGGCATTGGAGCTATTTATTAATATCCCAAAGATAAAAAATACCTTGGGGTATTTATTTGATGTTGGTTTAGGTTATCTTCAATTAGGCCAGAGTGCAACTACTTTGTCCGGAGGCGAGGCGCAAAGGCTTAAGCTTTCTAGCGAACTATGTAAGCGTTCAGGAGGCAGGACCCTTTATCTTTTAGATGAACCTACTACCGGTCTGCATTTTGCCGACGTTGCTAGATTGTTATCCGTATTACAGAGATTGGTCGAGCGGGGAAATACAGTTATAGTAGTTGAGCATAATTTAGAAGTAATCAAATGCGCTGATTATATTATTGATTTGGGTCCTGAAGGAGGAGATAATGGTGGCCAGGTTATTGCAGCTTGCAGCCCGGAAGAATTGATAAGAGTAGAAAAATCTTATACTGCTAAATTTCTTAAAACAGTATTAATAAATAAATGAAAAGAATTGTTTGTTTATTCATTCTAATTTTATTTTTTTCTTCAATATGTTTTGCCTTTGAAAATACTAAAGAAGTAGAGTTGCTTTTTATGGCAAAGAAGGCATACGAAGATGGATTTTATGAAGTCAGCTTAGGAATGCTCGAGAGATTCCAAAGAGATTTTAAGGATTCGGCAAAATTTACACAGGTCCGTCTTTTAAGCGGTCAATGTTATTTTAATCAGGGCCGTTACCTTGAAGCATTAAATATTTTTGAAGAGCTGTCTAAAAATCAAGAGGCAAATAATTTTAAGGATGCCATTTATTTTTGGATGGCAGAAGTACATTTTAAGGGCGGAAATTTTCAAAGATCTGCCGCACTTTATCAGAAATTAATAGGTGAATTTCCGCAGTCATCTTATTGTCCGCAGGCTTATTATTCGCTGGGATGGTCTTTTTCGCAAAGCAAACAATATAAGCAGGCGGTACAGGTCTTTAAAAGTTTACTAAAAAAGTTTCCGGGCGAACCGCAGAGTAAAGATGCGGCTTTTAAATTAATTGAGTGTCTATATAATCTTAAAGAATATTCTGAACTAAAGAATAAGATTAATCCTATTTTTAGGCTTTATGCTAATGATGCTTTACGTCTGCCCTACCTATATTTTTACCTGGCAGAATCAGAATATTATTTAAATAACCTTGATGAAGCAGTTAAAAACTACCTCAAATCAGCTCAAGGTTCTAAGGACCAAAGAGTTCAGGCATTGGCAAAATTAGGGCTGGGTTGGTCTTATCTTAAGCTTATCAAATACAAAGAAGCCGAAGAGGCTTTTGCGGATATTAAGCAGAACACCCTGGATGAAAAAAGCTTGGATATTTTTATATTGGGCCAGGCTACGCTGGAGTCTGCGACTAATCGAATATATGAAGCAAAGAAGCTCTATGAGCAGCTTATTAATACAAGCGGCGATCCGTTGATACGTTTTCAGGCTTATTTGGGCAAAGCCGATGCGTTTTATAATTTAGCTGAATATGCTCAAGCAGCGGATAGCTATAAAGAAGCTTTGGATAAAATTAACGCTAAATCCGGCATACCGGAGGAATTAATAGATAAAATGCACTATAACTTGGGCCTGTCCTATATAAGGCAGGGCAAGATAGATTCCGGAGTTGAATTGCTTAAAAGTACTGCTGCAAAGAGAAATAATAAGGATGAAGAGATAAATTTATTTTTTCAGATTGGAGAAGCTTATGCATCTGCGGGTGAATTCGTAAAGTCAGAAGAATCTTATAGGAAAATTTTAAAATTATATCCGGATTCAACTTACGCGGATTATGCGCAATATCAGGTAGGATTATTGCAATTAAAAAAAACAGATTATGATGCAGCGATTTCTTCGTTTGAACTTTTGTTAAAAAAATATGCACAATCAAAGTTTTTACCTGAAGCGGCTTATTCGTTGGGGTTAGCATATTTTCAAAAAGCGGATTATACCAAAAGCTATGAAGTTCTTGCTAAATTCCGAAATGAATTCAAGGATAACCAATTACGCGCCCGGGTATTTTATATGCTTGGGTCATCCCTTCTTAATTTAGGAAAAATTAATGAAGCGTTTAGTATCTTTAAGGATATTCTTAAGCTTCATCCTCAGGATATTGAATTATTACAGAAAACGGAATATGAAATCGCGGATTGTTATTATAAACTGGGGCAAGAGAATGAGGCGGCCAAGAGGTTTAAGCTACTGCGTGCTAAATATCCTGATTCGAAACTTACCGCGGATATTATGTGGTGGTTGGGACAGTATTATTATCGACGTAATGAATTAAACCTTGCGCGCAGATATTTTACTTCGCTGACTAAAGATTACTTAGGCAACCCTTTAATCGCAGATGCATTCTATGCTTTAGGCGTGACTTTTGGGGATGAAAATAATTTTCAACAAGCGACTAATAATTTTAAAATGGCGATAAATCTTGGGTCAGTTGAGTTAAGGATTCAGGCCAAAATAGCTTTAGGGGATATCTATATTCAGCAAGGTATGCCTGAAGAGGCGCTTACTCAATTTAAAGATATAATCAAGGACAACCCTGATTTGGCTAAATCGTTTTTTCCTCGGATCGCAGATGCATATTATAAAGTTGGAGATTATGAAAATGCAAAATTATTTTATTTCAGGAGCCTTGAAGTGGTGGATGGTAAAGATGTTGCAAATATACGGTTTAGTTTTGGTGAAGTACTGGAGGTCAGAGGAGAGTTTGCTGCGGCGGCCCAGCAATATCTTTTAGCTGCAGATCTTTATGAAGAGTCTCCGGATTTATTCTCGAGTTCTCTTTTACGTGCGGCTAAACTTTATGAAGATAGGGAAAGTTTTCAAGAGGCATTGAAAATCTATAAGCGAATTATTGAAAAAGTACCGACTTCTTTAGAAGCAGGATTTGTTCAAGAGAAAATCGATTGGATTAATTCTGGAAAAAAACAGAAGAAGGTGCCTTGATTCTATTTCAAGGAAAATAGTATAATTAATTAAAGTAATTGCAATAAGCTCAAGAATATAAGATTAAGCTAAGGTATAAGTTCTCAGAGATCCTGCTCTTAAGCATTCGAAAATGCTCTAGTATTTTCTCGTAGGGGGGCAGGACTTCTTTGTTCGCTGTGCCCACAAGGATTTCGCTGGATAAAAGCTTCAAGGTGCTCAAAATTCGGACAAACAACTTATGTCGCTTCGTTCCATAAGTTTTGGTTTTATTAAAAAAAGTTATTGACTTATTTGAGAATGTTTATAAAATAAAACAAACAGGGGGTAATGATGATTATTGAGATTGGTATAGTTGCTGGTGAAATCTGGCATTTTCTAGATCAACATGGAGAAGTTAGCTTAAACGATTTGACTAAAAGTCTTGACCGCGCACCTGAAAATATCCTTATGAGCTTAGGTTGGCTTGCTCGCGAGGGCCATGTTATCTTAGTTCAGTCGCAAGAAGGCTATCGCATTTCTTTAAGAAAAGATGCCTAATCGTAGCAAGGAAGGATCTATACTTTTTATTGTCATAGGTGTAATTATGGTGGTTTCGGTCTTAGCCACCGTAATGTTAAGGATTATATCCAATCAAGCGCGTTTAACCCACCACCAAGTAAGCCGTATTCAAAGCCAATATGCTGCTAAGGCTGCAATTGTTTATACCTTAGATAAACTGCGCAGGAATGATGATGCCAGTTGGCCTGCGGTCGGTCAGTTTACTAAAAGAATGTGCAGAAGCGGTTGTGATATCAATGAAGGGGGTTTACCTAGTTCAATTCAGAGAGTAGATATTACCGTATATGCTCCTGGTTCGGGAATTTCAAATACCCGAAGAATAAGCGCAAAAGCTATTTACACCTACCCGTAATAAATCCATTTAACAAACCATTGTAATCTAAGTAAGTTTGTTATAGTATAACATAATTAACTATAAACTATTTCCCGTCGCTGTAAACCTTCTTGAGTAAGTCTAAGTAAGTATATATTAAAAAACACTTGACAAGATAAATATGTTATGTTTTAATTAATACCATAGTAGTTTAAGTGTTAGACCATAGCAATCAGATAATAAGGAAGATATATATGTCAAGACTAATAGACATTGACGAATTAGCAGAGTACTTAAAATTAAAGAAGCAGACTATCTATAATTGGCTTAACCAGCGTAAGATTTCCGGGATTAAGGTTGGAGGAGTTTGGAGGTTCGACCGCAAGGATATTGATAATTGGTTAAAGTCTAAGAAGCGTGAATCTACCTCAGGAGATAGCCAATGAGTTCTTTAGGCATATATTTTGGGATTAAGGATATTAACCTGGTAGAAACCAGCGGAAAAAAGATTTTAAATAATATCCGCCTGCCGCATCCTAATACAGCTATGGCTGAATTAGAAGAAAAGGTTCCGGTTGATATAAAATTAATTGCTTTACTTAAAGACGCTTTCCGAACATACAATATAAAAGCAGATGAAGCCGCTATCTGTATTTCGGGCCAGGATTTAGTTATTCGTACTTTTGAAATTCCGTTGATACCGCAGAATGAATTAAAAGGAGTGGTAAGTTTTGAAGTTAAAAAATATATACCTTTTAAGCTCGAAGAACTTGATTATGACTTTCAGATTCTATTCAATAATAAAAATAAAACAAGCCTAGTCCTTTTTGTCGGGATAAAAAAAGATATTCTTAATAATTACATTTCTATTTTTAAGCAGCTTAAACTTAAGATTGGAGTATTAGAGTATTCGGCTTTTAGTGTCCTTCGTTTCTTAAAACTCGCAGGAGTAAATGATTCAGGGGTAAAGGCAAGTCTTTGTTTTGATTTAAATAATGAAGATGAGGTAAATTTTACGGTTTTTGAGAATGGTTTTTCACTATTCAGCCGAGATTTTGTACTCACAGGAGAGCCGGCAGGTTTTGAGCAAATAGCAGAAGCAGATCGTATTCAAAGATTTGAAAAATTAAAAAATGAAATTAAAATTTCCTTAGATTATTATAAACGAAAATTTCCTGAGAAAGATTTAAAAGATATTTTTGTAGTTTCCGATAAGGAAAGTCAAGGGGAATTAGGTGCGCTTTCTACGGAATTTTCTACTTCATTTAAGTTTGTGGAAACCCAAAAAGTTTTAGGTAAAGAGTCTGTTTATTCTTCGGTATTGATTAAAAGTTTTGCCGCTTCTTTATTCAAGTTGTCTCCCCTTAAAATTAAAATAAGTCTTATTGGCGCAAAAGTTAAAGCAGCCAAGGTGGTGGTTTCAGGGAAACAGGCGATTATTTCACTCGAGGGATTAAAGCTAGATTTTAAGTATCTAATATCAGGAATTATTATATGTGTAGCTGTTCTTGGGTATGGATTCATACGTATTCGGCCTATTAAGGAAGAAATTACCGATATTAAAAATCATCGCGTAAAAATAAACTCTGTTGTTGGAAGCGATAGCATTGAGGAGCTTTCTGAAATGGGTTCTAAGTATAGTAAAAAGATTATAGCTTTAGAAAATTTAGTAAGAAATCAAATGTATGCTACTTATCCGCTTAATGCAATACCTCCGGCTTTACCTAAGGGCGTATGGTTGGATAGTTTTAATTTCAACCAAAAAGGTGCTGCGGGCTTAGAGCTTATTCTTAATGGAAAGGTTTATTTGGCAAACAGCGAAAAGGAAGTCGAATCAGTTAATATTTTCTTATCGAATCTAAAGAATGATCCGGAGTTCTCCAAATATTTTAAAGAAATGAACATAAATTCTATCGACCGTTCGATGGAGCAGGATAAAAGTGTGCTAGTATTTACAATAGTCTGTAGAAGTATTTCGGAAAGAGAATAGCATGGAAAAAATCGAGCTATCGGAAAAAAATAAAAATAAAATTTTAAATTTCGGAATAATTATTCTGGCGTTATTTATTGCTTTTCAAATTTATAAATCATCTAATGAGCAGGTAGATATATTAAAAAACATGAAAAGAAATGAGATTGAAAAGAATAAGGCTATGGATAAGATAGCGGGCTTAGAGGTAAAAATAGAAGGATATAAAAAAGTTTTTACAAAAAAAGATATAAGTTATGTTCTTGATGTGATTTCAAAAATTGCTAAGAGCAGCTCTGTAAAATTTATTTCTATAAAACCCATGGAAGAGGAAAGAAACTTTGATTATGTTAGGTCATCATTTTTGATAACGGTAAGTTCTTCTGATTATCATTCGCTGGGTAATTTTATAAGCCAGATTGAGGCCAGCAATGACATCTATTTAGTAGGTGAAGTAAATATAAATTATTCGGATTCTAATTACGCGATAGAAGGCAATAATACGGTATTGACCCTTAATTTAAAAATCAGCACTATTTCTATTAATGATGAGCCGACCCAATAAATTTATTTTATTTTTACTTTTTTTATACGGGCTAATAAGCTATTGTCCTGTTGTTTTGGCTCAGGTAGATATGCTTCAGAAGATAGATATGCTTCACCAGGAGAATACTCCTGAGCAGGGAACTATTCCTGATGTGGTAGTTAATCGTGCGCCTCCTGAGTATAGGTCGGCTGGCCTGCGTGATCCATTTCAGACATATTTAATAACAGATAAGATAGTTAAGGAGCAGGCACCTGTAATGGATAATTTGACCAAGCCTGAAATTAACTTTAGTGAATTAAAAGTGCAGGGAGTAATTTGGGGCACAAAGGTGCCCCAGGCAATTATTAATAATAAAGTCTATATTGTTGGCGATAAAATAGATGATGCTGAAATTATATCTATTGATAATAAAGGAGTTGATTTAAGCTGCGCTGTAGGCATAGTTAGTTTACCCGCACCTGGGCAAGAGAGTAATTTAGAAACTAATCAGGCCAGCACCTTGAATGAAGTCAATTAAGGATGATCCTGGCTTGTGTTACTCGCCAGGATTTTACTGGATAAAACCATTAAGGAGGACAGATGAAAAAAATATTTTTAATTACTACTGTCGTTTTTTATTTTATGTTTGTTTTTTTTATTACTCATCTAAATGCGCAAGCTCAGTCTGATTTGACGGGTTCAGGAGAGCCAACTATCTCTATGGATTTTAAAGACGCGAGCCTCAAAGATATTTTGAAGGCGCTTTCCATGCAGTCAGGAATGAATTTTATTGCTTCTGAGGCGGTGCAGGATAGGAAAGTGACGCTTTATTTTGACAAAGTGGCTTTGAGCCAGGTATTGGATAAAATTTTTAGCGCCAATAATCTTTCCTATGAATTAGATAGTAAAGCTAATATTTTTGTGGTCAATGAATGGGGTAAGATGGAGACCCAAACAATAACTAAGGTTTTTTATCTGAAGAATGCCTCTGTTTCTACTTCAGCCCTGAAAGCGGATCTGTCTAAAAATTCAGGCGAGAGTAGTTCAAGCTCCTCATCTTCTGAATCTTCCGGCTCGGCTTCTTCCGGCTCGGCTTCTACTGGTGGAAAATGGAAAGTGGATGATGAAAGTGGGATTACCTCTTCTGTAAGGAAATTGCTCTCTAGTAGCGGCTCTGTTATTGAGGATTTTCGTACCAACAGCCTCATTGTTACAGATACTCCCATGAAAATACAAATGATTACACAGGTTATTGCATCTTTGGACGTTCCAGTTGCCCAGGTAATGCTTGAAGTTGAAATGTTGGATGTAAGCAAGGATGTAGTAGATAAAATTGGGTTTCAATTTGGCCAGACTCCATTTACGGCAATTGTAACCGGCGCTACTGCAAGCATGGGTTTTCCTTATGGTAGCTGGGGAAAGATTATGGATGGTGGCCTGGGACAGATGTCTATTAATCCCACTGGGGATACTTATCAAATGCAATTAGATTTTCTAAGGACGCAAACTGATACAAAATTTTTGGCCCGCCCAAAACTTCTTACTTTGAACAACGAAACTGCGGAGATTGCTATTACCAAAGATGAAATAGTGGGCAGGGAAGATACGACAACATATGATCAGGGTGCTCCGACAACTACCAGCGTATATAAAAGATCAACCGACCTTGCTCTTACTAAAGAAGGAACAGGTATCTTTCTTCGTGTAACTCCTCAGGTTAATCTTGATACAAATGAGATTACTATGGTGGTTAATCCAAAATCAAGCGTTTCAAGTATAAGCGACCTGAGTACCGCAACTAATCCGCAATCAGATGTTGAAGTAAGAAGCACAAAATCAATAGTTAAAGTTAAGGATGGAGAAACTGTGGTTTTAGGCGGGCTTATCCACCATGATAAAAAAGTTGTTATTACAAAACTGCCTATTTTGGGAGATATACCTTTAATTGGGATGTTATTTAGGCATAAAGATCAAACTGATGGACTTGAGCGCGAAATGATAGTTTTCATTACTCCGCGCATTGTTAGAGATAAAACCTATATCAGCAAATTGGACCAGGTTAAGAATATCCAGCTGCCGGTACGGGAACAGGGTGTTGCGGTTAATTCTGTACGGGACTATATTATCAATTCCAACATGAATAAATTCGAAAAGAATATTAATGGCAAAGGATAAATATTTAAGACTCGGTGAATTTCTTGTTAAAGAAGGTTATATTACTCCGGGCCAACTTGATAAAGCAATTAGTGTGCAGAGGCAGGAAGGCGGCCGGCTAGGTGAAATTTTAATCAAGCTGGGGATAGTTAAAGAAGATCAGGTAGTGGCTGCCTTAGGCAAGCAGCTAAACATGCCTTATTTTTCACTTGGCACCGGAATGCTTAAGCCGGCAACAGATCAAGGCCTGGAGCATCTCATACCTCAAGAGTTTGCTTATAAAAATTCTGTTTTGCCTCTTTCGCGCATGCTGAAAACTCTGACTGTTGCGATGAGCGACCCATTAGATTTGCTTCTTATTGATAGCCTCAGAAAACTCACCGGTAACGAAATCAATCCAATAATTGCCACGCGCAGCGATATTATAAAAGCGATTGAAGAATTCTATGGAAAATCTTCAATGCTCAAGGATGCCGTAGATTCAAGTTATAATATTAATGCTTCATTTGTTCAGAGCCGCGAAGAAATTGGCCAGGAGCTTAGCCTTGATAAATTAATTGCCAGGGCAGAAGAGGCCCCGGTTATAAAATTAGTTGATTTAATCATCCGGCAAGCAATTAATGAGCGGGCTTCGGATATACATATTGAGCCTTTTAAAGACAGGATTTCACTGCGTTATAGGATTGACGGTAAACTTTACGAAATACCTCCGCCGGCAAAACACCTTCATTTGCCGCTTGTCTCTCGTGTAAAAATTTTAGCTAAACTTGATATTGCTGAAAAACGCCTTCCTCAGGACGGAGCAATTTTAGTGCGTATTGATGAACGTCCAATTGATATTCGAGTTTCCATTATTCCCACTATCTATGGAGAAAAGGCGGTTTTAAGAATTTTAGACCGTGGGTCGGCTATGTTGGATTTAAATACTATGGGGTTCGACCCAAATCAGCTTGAGCAGGTACGCAAAGCAATTTTTTCTCCCTATGGTTTAGTTTTTATCACCGGGCCAACCGGTAGCGGAAAATCTACTTCTCTTTATGCTATTTTAAATGAGATAAAGAGTCCTACGAAAAACATCGTTACGGTAGAGGATCCGGTAGAATATAAAATGGATGGGATTAATCAGGTACAGATTAAGCCGGAGGTCGGGCTTACCTTTGCTGCAGCCTTGCGTAGTTTCTTGCGACAAGATCCTGACATTATGTTTGTTGGAGAGGTTAGAGATTTGGAGACCGCGCAAATTTGTATCCGTTCAGCTCTTACCGGCCACTTAGTTTTAACTACGCTGCATACTAATGATGCTCCATCTGCAGTAAGCCGGCTTATGGATATCGGTATCGAGCCGTATATGTTAGCGCCTTCGCTACTTATCGTTATTGCCCAAAGGCTTATCCGTAAGCTCTGTCCGGATTGTAAAGAAGCATATGAACCTACCCCTGCTCAGCTTAAAGGTTTAGATATTAAAGCAGAATTGATTTATAGGGCTAAGGGGTGTGCAAAATGTAATAATGCCGGATATAAAGGCAGAACCTGTATTGTTGAGGTTATGCCTGTAACGCTACAAATTCAGGATTTAATTAATCAGAGAGCTAATTTTCAGAAAATACGGGAAGTTGCCAGGGCCTCGGGTATGCAAACGCTTTATGAATCGGGAATTAAGAAGGTGGAAAACGGGATAACTTCTTTGGAAGAGGTGTTTTCTATTACGTTGGGAGCAGAATAATGCCCAAGTATTATTATATTGCTAGAAATCGAACAGGCGCCAAGGAAACCGGTACAGAAGAAGGGGCAACCCAGGAAGATGTAGTGAATAAAATTCAGTCCAAAGGGCTGATTGTAGTCAATGTTGTTACTGAAAACATAGGTTCGGTCGCCAGTCTAAACAGCGGTGATTTGAGAAAAGTTAGGCTTAAGCCTAAGCATGGAAGGGTGACTGGTGAAGACCTCATGCTTTTTTGCCGGCAATTATCAACTCTAATCGGGGCGGGTGTCACAATACTTAAAAGCTTAGATATTATTTCCAATCAGGTCGCAAGTAGAAAACTTCATACTGTAATTGTTGAATTAAATAAGAGTATGGAAGCAGGATTGAGTTTTCATGAGGCAATGGCTATACATCCGAAAATATTTTCTGACCTTTGGGTCAATCTTGTTGAAAGCGGTGAGGCAAGCGGTAATTTGGCTATTGTTTTAAGCCGTCTCGCTACTTATCTGGAAAAAAACGCGGAGTTTAAAAGAAAGATAATCTCAGCTTTAATATACCCGGCTATTTTAACGTTTGCAGGTATAGGCGCGCTTTTTTTTATGGCAATAAAAATTATCCCTACATTCGCGGAGATATTCAAAGGTTTTGATATTACCTTACCTTTACTCACCCAAATTTTGGTTGCAATAAGTGATTTCTTGAGGCAGAGTTCTATTATATTATTTTTTGTTTTTGGGGGCCTTATTTTTATGTTTAAGAAGTATGTTAAAACTAAGGTTGGCAGAAGGAATTTTGAAAATTTTAAATTTAAGTTGCCCTTATTCGGAGAATTCTTTTTGGCGTTGATTGTTGAAAAATTTTCATCAGAGATGTCTACGCTTTTAGAATCCGGTGTTCCTATTCTTTATTCTTTAGAAATAGCAGAACGCAGCGTAGATAACTTAGTAATGGCTGATGTTATCCGTAAAATTAAAGAAGATGTGCGGGAAGGTAAATCACTTCGTGAATCGCTTGAACGCAGCATTTTTTTTGAGCCTATGTTTATTCAAATGGTTAGTATTGGAGAAGAAATTGGCGAACTTCCACAAATGTTCAAGAAGGTTAATGTTTTTTATCAGGAACAGTGTGATACATTTCTGACGAGATTTGTTTCTATGTTTGAACCATTCATCCTAATTTTTATTGGTTCGCTTATAGGTATCATGGTAATAGGTATGTTTTTGCCTATATTTAAAATTGCGAACATCGGAGCATAAGATCCTGCTTCGCTTATGCTCGTGCCTTTAAGCTTCGCGTAAGTATTTTACACAGTAGGTGTGCACTTGCCAATCTGCGGTAGAAGGCGGCTCTCGCTAATCCTATATAACGAGGTGTCTATTTAGCAAGGTGCGCTAAATAAAATCTTTAGGGTGCTCATACTTACCCGCTTGCGCCCGTAAGTATTTCGCTGGATAAAAGCTTTAAGGTGCCCACACTTACTCGCTTATGCTCGTAAGTATTTCGCTGGATAAAAGCTTTAAGGTGCTCAAATTTAGATTGACAAGGTTTGAGTCTTGGGATAAAATTAAAAAGTGGTTGTAATCTACAATATAGGAGGTGAAATGAATAAAAGCTCCACCTCAGTAAGAAAAGGCTTCACATTAGTCGAATTAATTGTTGTGGTTATTGTAATCGGTATTTTAGCTACGGTAGCAATTCCGCAGTATTTAAAAGCAACTGAAAGAGCAAAAGGCGGAAAAGCCAGGAATGCTATG
>Ga0268276_1000469_pt1 | contig 48165 bp, 63 predicted proteins | sample saktaG_4_FD_190145 | JGI IMG/M metagenome (GOLD analysis project Ga0268276, IMG submission 190145) | Saline water microbial communities from Sakinaw Lake, British Columbia, Canada - sak_2010_1_5_45m | ecosystem: Environmental > Aquatic > Non-marine Saline and Alkaline > Saline ...
CATAATGCTTTTAAACAGAATTATTAATTAAAAATTATGAGCAAAGGATTTGTTCTGCAAGATTGGATGGCTGAATTGCCATGGAAACAGCAAAGTGTTGTACTTTCTTCTTTAAGGGGACCCGACACTTCTCGTCCAGTCGGAGTTAAAGTAATCACAAGGTGGCTTAGAGGAATTACACAAAATAATGCAGACCCCTCTACAGATTATATGAAAGATTTACCTTTTCCTTCACTTGAAGAATTTCAAAGAGATTTAGAATATTGCACAATGCATTATTATTGTCATTTAATGCATGCAATGGGGATAATTGGATACAATCATCCAGAAGAAAAAACAAAAGATATTGCAATAAGATATTATGCTGCAATGGTTGACTTTCTTCATTTAAATCCAGAAACAAAAGAACAATTGAATAAAAGACTTGAAGATAGAGTTTGAAAGAGAGATATAATTATCGCCTAAGCCTCTAACCTTGTTTTACTATTAATCAACCTTAGTAATATAATCGTAACCTAATTTAGAATAATTGATAACTATATGATTTTACTATGGTAGCTATATTCCCTCAAATTCTACAATCCTTACACTCTCAAACTTACAACTTTAGAAATCCAGTCATGCATACGATAGCTTCATTGATTAAAGAGTCATGCAGGATTATACTCTAAGACTAACAACCTTGCTAATTCCGTCGTGCATCGAAAGCCCGTAAAGATTAGTTGCATTTGTTATTATCTCATCGTTATGTGTTATTACAATATACTGCCCTTTTTGCATGTATTTTCTAAGCAAACCCCCCAGTCTTTCTGAATTCCTCTTATCAAGAGCCGCGTCAATTTCGTCAAGGATGTAGAAGCAGTAAGGGTTAAGTTCCTGTATAGCAAAAATAAGAGAAAGTGCAACCATTGTTTGCTCCCCTCCTGAAAGAGAAGTAACATCAAAATATTTTCCATGTCCTGTCTTCACCAATATTCCAACTCCTCCTTCGAATGGCTCTTTTGTATTTTCAAGCTCGAGGGAAACTTGTCCTTTCGTGCTTATTTGTGAAAAATTCCTTGAAAAAATATCATTCAATTCACTTAAAGTTTTGAGAAAAACTTTTTTCTTCTTCACATCAATATCATGAATTATTCTTAATATGCTTTCTCTTTCCTTTGTTATGCTGTTTGCTTTTTCATTTATTAAATCATACTCTTTCTTTATCTCATCATAAACTTCAAGGGAGCGCATATTTACTGAACCTATTCCTGAAAAGATTTCCTGAATTTTTCCAAGCTTTTCAACAAGGGACTCTCTTGAACCACCTATAAATTCTACATCGGAAAAGTTAAGCATCTCCATTTCAAGATTTTCAATCTCTGCATCAACTTTTGCTTTGTCAATTTTTATGTTATTTATTTCCTGTTCTATATTATAGACAAAATTTTTCTTTATTGAAGAATCCTGCTCATCCTTTCTTATTTTTGATTGTAAAGAGTCTCTTTCTTTTATAAAATTCTGGAATTTTATTATTAATTCTTCTTCTTGCTTTTTTTTCTTTTCAAGAACTTTCTCTTTTTCATCAAACTTTTTTTTAAGAGCAGAAAGCTCTTCTTTTATATCTTCCTCTTCTCTAGAAAGCTGCTTTAAAGAAATCTTTGAACGTTCGTATTCTCTTTGCTTGAAAGATATTTCAGAATTTACATTCTCTTTTGTCCTCAGCGAAATTTCCTGCAACTCAATCCTGGCAGTCTCATATTTTTGCTCAATATTTAGGTTATTCTCAAGCTCCTTTTCAAGATTTATTTTTAATTTTTCTATCTCAGATAATTCTTTTTTTGCTATTATTATTTTATCATTTAGAATTTTTATGCTCTCTTTCTTCTCATTTATATTTGAAATCTTTACTAAATCAAGCTCCCTTTTGGATATGTCAGAATTAAATCTCTCTATTTCTTCTATTAACATTCCTTTCTTATTTCCAATTTGAGTTAATTCTTTGTCTGAATCCTCAAGCTCCTTTTTTAAAGAAGCAACCTTTGGATAAACTTCCTTGTGAATTGTTTCCATATGCCCTTTTGTTATCTTGCTTTTGCAGAGAGGGCATACATCCATTTTTGATATAGTGTCTATAATTTTATTCTGCTTTTCAATTTCATTTTCCTCGGAAAAGGAAATTTTTTCAATTTCAATCTGTCTTTTGTTTAAATTTTCCAAAATCCCTCTTTTTTGCACTAAAGAAGATTTTAATTCTTCAACAATCTCGGGGGAGGTTTTCTTGTCAAAAAGCTGTCCTGAAATTGATTCTATCTGCCTCACTAAAAATGCAGATTCATTATCATAATTTTTAAGAGAATACTTCTTATCCTCAAATTTTTCGCGAATTGATTTTAATTCTGATTTTGTTATATAAAATTTTTTTCTCCTCTCTTCCAATTTTTCAAGTTCATCTCTTTTTGAAAGCATTTCCTTTTCCTTTTTTGTGCTTGAAGGAGCTTCCCTTTGAAGTTCTTTCAATTCAAGTTCACTGTTTCTTATTGCCTCTTGGATTTCTGATTTTTGTTTGGATATTGAGGAAATCTTATTTTCATGATTTTCAATCTTGACATTTAATCCGGCAATTTCTGCTCTTGCGCTAGTTATTTCCTGATTGAGCTTTTCCTGCTCCAGCCCTGTTGAATCCTGAATTTTCTTATTAATAATATTAATTTTTTCCTCAGAATTTTTTATTTCTCCTAACAATTTAGAAATTTCCTGCTTTATCTTTTCTATTTCCTTATTCTTTTTGTTTATTAATCCATAAATCTCTTTGAGATGATTTTTTCTTTTTGTCAAATCAACATGAATTATGCTTGCCTTAAATTTTTTAATGTCCCCTTCTAATTTTTTATATTTTAAAGCCTGCTGTCTTTCTTTCTCGAGATTATTAAGATAAGACGTTCTCTCCCTCAAAATTGAAAACACTTCCTTTTGTTTTTCTTCTGTTTTTCCGAGCTCTTTTAAGGACCTTTCCTTTCGAGATTCGTAAATTGAAATACCTGAAACTTCTTCAATTATCTTTCTTCTCTCTTCTGTATGCATTTTTACAAAATTTTGTATCTCTCCTTGAAGAATTATATTAAATCCATTTGGGTCTATTCCTGCCTGGGCAAGAAGGGAAAGAACTTCCTGCCTTGTTTTTGTCTGATTATTTATCTTGTAAATACTCTGCCCATTTAACCTGACTATTCTTTTTATAGAAATCTCATTTTCTTCTATTGAAAAAGCTTTATCAGAATTGTCAAAGATTAATTCCACGATTGCTTCTTTTGCGTGAGAGACAGCTTTTGTTCCCTGAAAAATGAGATTTTTTGCCTTGGCTGCACGCATAGATTTTATGCTCAATCTTCCCAAAACAAAACATAGTGCATCTGATATGTTCGACTTTCCTGAACCATTTGGACCCAAAATAACATTAATACCTGAAGTGAAAGGGACTTCTGTCTTCCTCGGAAAACTCTTGAAACCATGCATGACTAATTTTTTAATATAAGCCATCCTCAAAATAAGAAATAAAGGTTTTTAAGATTTTCAGGGATTAATTATATCAGCTTCCTCTGGCTAATTTTATTAATTGTTACTCTCCAAGTTTCCCATGTCTTTCTAAATATTCCTGAATGTTCGTGCTTCTGCGCGTTTTTCTCAAGAAATTTTAATGTTGAAGGGTCTGAAGTGTATCCTGAGCCCATTTCATCCCCATAGATTTTTCTAAGATTCTCCATTTCCTTTTCTCTGGCAGATTTTGCAAGTATTGAAGCAGCTGAAACAGAAACATGATTCTTATCTGCTTTGTGCTCGCAAACAATATCAAGATTAGATAAGTTTTCAATTTTAGTTTTCAAAAAATCTTTCCATTGATATATATTTACAGATGGACAATCAATTATAACTTTTATTTTATTGTAACCTTTATTTATTTTATTAATTATTTCGGCTATTTTTATAGCCTCAAGGTGATTTAAGTTTGTTCCGCTGGTTAATTTTTCATCTATTTCTATCGGATGAGTAAGAGCAATTTCAAATGTCTCAGCTTTTTCCCTTATTATTACTGCTAAAAATTCCCTTCTCCTTGGAGTTAATTCCTTGCTGTCTTTTATTCCAAGTTTTTTAAATTCACTTTCAACTGCTTCATCAATCAGGCATCCTGCAAGAATCATAGGGCCTATTACAGGTCCGCGCCCTGCATCATCAATCCCCAAAATAAATTCACCCATAAAATGTCTAAAAGAAATTGGTTTTTAAAAATTGTTGTTGTTAAATTCTCTCTTTAACTATTCTGTAAAGTAATTCTTTTTATATTCATTTCCTTCTTTCAAAGAACAAAGGAGAATTACAGCTATGAAAGCAACAACTGTAAGATACATAAACATAATTGTAGGATTTATATCCCACAACAATCCTGCAATTATTCCTGCAGGAATATTAACTATCCCTATAACAGAATGGAAAAAGCCCATGGAAGTTCCTTTCATTTTCCCAAGCAAATCTGATGCTAGTGCTCTCTGATTTGACTGGATTATAGCAAGAACAATTCCATAAATAATAAAGGCAAGAATAAGGTAAAATATACTTGAGAAGAAAACCAACCCAAAAGCTAATGCAAAGAATAAGATATAACCTGCCAATAAAACTTTTTTTCTTCCTATTTTATCAAATAATTTTCCAAACGGAATAACAAAAGCAGCATAAGAAACATTGAACAAAGCATACATTCCCAATGCAGCAATTAGACTTCCAGTTATTTCTTTTGCCTTAAGAAGAAGAAACATATTAATCCCAAAATTAGCGAGGGTGAAAACAGAAGTAACAAATATAAAATATTTTAATTTTCCATCGACTTCTTTTATTCCCTGAAAAATACTTTTTGAAGATTTAACAAATTTTTTTTCCTTTACAAAGAATAAAGGAACCAGAGAAAAAATTGCTATTAAAGAAGCTAGAATAATTATTGATTTAAAACCCATATTAAATTTCCAGAATAAAAATAAAATAATTACAATTCCTATTACTCCTCCAAGAGTATCCATCATTTGATGAATTCCAAAATTTCTTCCTCTGTGCCCCCCATAAGAAGCTATCATTGCATCTCTTGGGGCATCTCTTAATTTTCCAAGTCTCTCAAAAGAAACTAAACCCAAAATCAACTGCCAGGAATTAGCTAAAAAAAGCAAAAATCTTGAAATTAATGAAATTAAATATCCAATAAATACAATGGATTTTCTTTTTCCTGTCCTGTCAGAAATCCATCCCCCAATTATTTTAAATAAACTGGCAAGCCCTTCTCTCAACCCACTAAGAGCACCAACAGCAAGTCCAGTCCCTCCGAGAGCAATCACATAGAATGGAAGTATGGGAGTAATCATTTCGCTTGAAATATCATTGAACATACTCGAACTTCCAAGAAGATATATGTTTTTCTTAGAATTATCAACTCTCTTTTTCATGCTAACTGAAAGAAGACATAATTTAAAAATCTTTTATAGTTAGTTTTAAAAGTGTTCATATTTTAGAATCCATATAGCGGGATGGAGCAGCCTGGAGTGCTCGCCGGGCCCATAACCCGGAGGTCGTGTGGTTCAAATCCCACTCCCGCTATTAATCTTTAGATTAATAGTTTACAAAAATTTTAATTTTCAGTGTGCGTTAATTTGTTCAATTCAATTTCTAGAAAAACAGAATGATAGCATGACAAAAATACTGAAAGGGTTTTTAGTCTAGCTAAAAATTATAAAATTTCTCTTACTAACTACATATAAACCCTCCCTTTGTAATTACTAACTACATATTATTATACGAACCTATTTGTCGGCAATATCTTTAAAAATCTTTCCTTTATTACCACTATCTTTAAATACTTAAGACAGGAAATTCTAAAGTCAATTAAATTGATTCCGTCTATAATTAAAATGAAAAGAAGAACACCAACCATTGCGCTTGCCCAAATAAGATATAATCATACTGGAAAGCACAATGTTAGTATAATAAAAAAATACATCAAATTGGCAAGTGAAAAAAGAGCAGATATAGTCTGTTTTCCAGAAACCTGCATAAACAGACCAAAAAAATTACCCCTGGATCACAAACTTATAAAAGAAATACAAGAAGAATGCAAGAATAATTCTATATGGGCAATAATAACAGACTATTTTGTTACGAACAAGAAGATTTACAAGATGGCAATTTTAATTGACAGGAAAGGAAGAATAAAAGGAAAATACAAGAAAATAAATCTTTATGGAGATAATGCGAAAGAAGGGGGCAAGAGAATATTTGTTCATAAAACAGATTTTGGAAAGATTGGAATTGTAATATGTTGGGATTTAGCTTTTCCAAAACTATTCAAAAAAATGAAGAAAGCAGGAGCAGAAATAGTATTTTGTTCTGCTCAATGGTGCTATGAAACCCGCGCCTACAAGGAAGACCCAAGGGGCGGAGAATTAAACTTATTAAAATCAATACTTCTCTCAAGAGCCTTCGAAAATATCAATTTTGTAGCTGTATGCAATCCTGTTACAGAAGAAAGAGATTTAATTTCATATTCTGCAATCTCTTCTCCACACAAAATTTTGGCTGAAATAAAAGACAAAGAAGGCTTATTAACTACAAAACTAGACTTAAATGAAATAAAAAAGTTTTCAAAAATATATCCAGGAAAGGCAAAGTAAAAATAATAATTCAAATCTTTCTCAACACCTTCTTATCAAGCTTAAACAAGATAAGCAAACCAACTATAGCTGATATTCCTGTGAGAATAAATACAAGCTGGAAACTTGTTTTTTCAGCAAGCCAAGCTCCAACTCCTGCTGTAATTGCTGTTCCTATTCCTACAGAAGAAGAATAAATTGAATATTGAAATCCCCTCTTTCCTTTTTCTAAATTAGCAGTGAACAAACTGGACCAGGAAGGATAAGCAAAAGCTGCTCCAACTCCAAATATAAACTCAACAAAATAAATATGAAAAATGTGAGTTGAAAAAATATATCCCAATGGTACCAAGACCATTAAAGCTGTTCCAACCCAAATCATCCATAATCTGTCTTTAGGATTAAATTTGTAAGCAAACAAGAGTTGAAGAACAGACTGAGTTATTAAAAAAATCATGCTTGCAACACCTGCTGCAAAAATTGTTCCTCCAATAAGATTGTCTTTTATAAAAATTGCAAGAATTGGAGCAATCAAACCAAAACCACTGATTACAAAGATGTCTGAGATCATAAGCAGTTTTAAAGTTCTGTTCATTTTCACCTCTTGTTTAACCTTTTATATATATTAAATTTTGAGATTATAAATCTTTTTCCTCTATTCTTTTACTACATTTATAATGAATAATAAAATGATGAAAAAGATTTGTATAAAATTCATAATCATCAAAGTACCCTGTTGAATAAGGGCCTTTCTTGTTACCATCATATCTCTCAATATACTCTTTTTCTACTTCCGAACATGTTGCTGTACCAATGCTCATTAATTTACCTTTATTCAATCTAATCTTATTAATGAATTTTTCTAAATTTTCCTTATCTTCTTCGGGCGAATTTCTTCCTAAAATTGTCTCTATATAATCCTCTTTTATGTTAAATATCTTCCTTAATAGTCTGGATGCTCTCATAATTTTGAAATAGGCACCCTCTTTATAAGAATTTATATCTTCTATTAGCTTTTTGGTATATATATTAAACCGAAAACAATATATTTATAAGTATTTTAGAGTAAATATTTTTATCAATCTTAAGCCGCCTTCGCATAGTGGTATTGCACGAGATTGCTAATCTCGGCCCTTCGGGGCTCGCAGGTCCGATTCCTGCAGGCGGCGTTTTTGTTTTGAATATAAATTCTTATAAATAATTTAATTCTTGAAATAATATGAATCCTGAAGACAGAAAGGGGGATTTAGAAAGAATAACCGAACTAAGTCATATTGTGAATGGGGTTGTATGTTCTTCTCCAACCCCCAACATAGTAAAACTCTTTAGTGAAGATGATATTTACCATAAATTGCCTCAAGAAGTTACAATTTTGGGAGAAACACAAAAACATAAATATTCTTTTTTTAAGAGAATGAAGGCAAAAATTGAGTTATACAATATTTATTCTAAAAGCGAGGACGAGATTATAAAAAAATCTATTATCTGTGAAATAGGTGACCCAAATATTTTTTATGTTATCTGTAATTCTGTCATAACATCTGTTGCTTAGTTCATTGTCGGCGTTCTCACTTCGGTCTTATTGAATGATGAGAAATCATTCTCCAAAGAGATTCAAATTTCTGCCTTATGCCAAAAGAAACAATAGCTGCTTTGCTATCAACTTCACGAACCTCTTTTAATCTTGAAGCCACAAAAATAGAAGGAAGGATTCTTAACACAAAACTTATTAAAAATACTGATAAAATACCCCCCAAACCGAACAATGAAAAAGAAGATATGCTTGAAATCTGCCCTCCTATAAATCCTCCAAAAAATGCTCCAATTGAATTTATAAAACCAAAATAAGTAAAGCACAAAATTATTTTTTGCTTTGTAACAGCATCATAAATAAAATTACTTGATGCAAGATTGAATGCGGCCCATATAAATCCTGAAAACAATTCTATAATAAAAAGATAAGTTATTAAAATTAAAGGAGAAAAATTAACAAGGAAAATTGAAAATATCCAAAGCAAAGGAACAAAGGCAATAAGAAACCCTGATATCTTCATAATCCTAACTGTTCCTATTTTATCAGAGAGTCTTCCTATGAAAGAAAGAAATAAAATAGGAGAAATTAATGCACTTAAATTTATTAGTGTAAAGGACAGATAAGAAAGTTTCAATTCTTTAAGCATATAAACAGAGAAAAATGGTGAAGCTATTGCAACAGCAAACGAAGTTAATGATATAAAAATTACAAATCTTCCAAAATTATTGGAGGGCATCTTTTTTATAAATTGAAAAAAGCTGAAATAAGCTTTATCATCTTTTATTGCCTTTGGCTCATATTGTTTTTTTAAAAAAGAAAAAGATATATATCTTCCAATACAAGCCAAACCAAAAAGTATTACAAAACCAAAAAATATTTGTCCCTTACTAAAATAATCGAGAATAAACCCTGCCGTGAGCATGCTTATAACAAGAACCAAACCATTTATTCTATTTCTTTTTCCGAAATATTCTCCACGATGATCTTCAACTAAATCCTGCATCCAGGAAGTCCAAGCCGGGGCTGCAATAACTCCTGAAATTATTATTACTGAATAACAAATTATTAAAAACAGAGAAGCATAAAATAAACTTAAACCAAAGAAAAAATATGAAAGCCCAACTAAAAGCAAAGGAATCCAAAAAAATGCTTGAATAAATATAAAATGTAAAACAATTTCTTTTCTTGATTTTTTATAAAATGATTTATTAAAAAAAACTCTAAGTATGTTCCCAAGAAGGGCTGGAAGAACTCCTAATACACCTATTAATTTATTTGAACTTCCCATGGACAATGCATAAGGAGTAATATATCTCAAACCCATACCATCCATTATACTGTAGAAAGAACCGTCACGTATGCTGTTCCTTCTTCCTTCCTCTTTTAATTTATTCTCATCCATCTTAATTTACTGATTTTTGAGGAATAAAAAACATCTGCCTATTTAAAAATTTATCTTGATATATCAGAAGTCCTTTTCCATTGGATATAATTTTCTTCCATCTTAATCACTTCTCTTTTTGATTATGATGCCTGAAAATTTGTTTTCTAATTTAAAAATTTATCTTGTTATATCAGAAGTCCTTTTCCATTGGATATAATTTTCTTCCATCTTAATCACTTCTCTTTTTGATTATGATGCCTGAAAATTTGTTTTCTAATTTAAAAATTTATCTTGTTATATCAGAAGTCCTTTTCCATTGGATATAATTTTCTTCAAGAATGTCAATTACCTGCTGTCTTTGCTCGCTTTTGCCTAACCCCTTCCAATCAAGAAGAACAAAATCAACTTCTTCGTAAGTTTTTTTTATTGCTTCAAGAATCATTTCCTGGGTTATAGGCATATTATATTCTGAAATTACATGGGAAATTGCAACATTTGATTTTAGCTGAAGCTGATTAAAACTTGGACAATAATGAGGGCCTCCGAGCCCCACCGCTATTTCCCTATATTTATTTTCTTTAAATTCTTCAATAGTTTCCTGAATAGTTTTAGCAAGTATAAAACCCACGCGTCTGTTATTCCACTCTACTTCTGTAGAGCCAATTTCTATAAAAACGCATGGCTTGTTTATCAAAGGACCATGATGAGTGCATTCAAGAGTTACTTTATAATCATTAAGTGTAAATTTTTGAACCTGCTCATTTAATTTTTCATAAAGCGCCTTGTTAAAGAGAGCTGAAGAGGGACAAACTTTTTCCTGAATCCCCCCATAATCTGCCTTCCTAAAATTTCCTGGGGAGTGAATTGAAAGAGTTTTTTCTTTTTTTTCAGATTGGTGCTTTGAAGCAAATATTATAAAATCATACTGATTTATTTTTTCAAGATTAAGATTTTCTGTAAATATAATTTCATCTTCTACAAAATAAAAATCAAAATCGGATTTTTGAGTCCATGATGAAATGACAGGATTTTTCTTGAACTGTGCAAGATGAGTGCAGATATTTATTCCTGCCTTGTCTTTTTTGCTCGCGATAACTAAATACTTTTGGAACATGAAAAGCGGAAGAATGTCAGGGTTTTAAAATTTGTTGTGGTTCAAAAACTATAAATACTGATTAATTATCCAAATTTCATGGCAGGAGTTTTAATATATAAAAGTGCATCTCAGCATTATAGCTTTGTCTTTGCGGATGATGGTTTCTACAAAATTGTAAGAAAAGAGATACCTAAAAATGGAGATGAAATCCTCTGGGAAAAAGGAAATGTAAGTCTTCAACAAATAGAAAATTCAAGAAAAACGAAAAATGATTTGGTAATGAAATTGAACAAAGGTGAAAAGGTTGATTTAGAAAAAGAATTGAATTGTTTCTTTCAGTAAAAACTACATAGTTAAAAATAAAAAAATAAAAAAATAAATTTATAGAAGATAATCTTATCATTCAGAAGTCTGTTCTTGACTTTCTTCGACTATCTCTTCTTTCTCTTCTTCTTTCTCTTCTTCTGGACTTTCTGAAGTACTTTCAGAAGTCTCTTCTTGTTTTTGATCTTCTTCTTCCATAATAAAACAAAGCCAAAAATCACTATAAAAGTGTTTCGGTTTGCTATAATTAAGATAATTAGCCTATTAAAAATAGAGTTTTAATATAGTATTGCGCCTATTGCAATAAATGCCTGAATAACAATTAAAGCAGAATACATCATCCAAATGTGTCTATCTTTATGCAGTATTCCATATACAAACCAAGTTACAGACATTACAGAAAAGAATAACCATGAAATTGCCGATACCCCGGAAGCATCTTTTTCTATCCATATTTTAAGCAATTGTGGAATATTTACTATTGGTGCAAGAATTACAATAGCATAAATAAACTTATCATAGAATCTTTTGAATTTATCTGGGCTTGGGTATGCTTCATTTTTTTGGTGAATTCTTTTTCTTAAGCTATAATGACGCAATCCTATTGTTTGGCTTGGCATATATTTAATGTATAATACTTTTTATATAAATTTATCGGAACTTTTTCGAAATTAATTTTTACATTACAAAATTTAAACAAAATTATAAGAGATTGATAAAAAATTTTGTTATTATGCCTATAGAATTAACTCCTTTCTACACTCTCTAATCTTTTTATTTCTTCTCTTCCCTTTGAGAAAAACTTTATGGCCTCTGCCAATTCTTTATGTTTTTTAGCATATTTTTTAATGTCAATCCCTTTTTTATATGCCTCGCATGCTTGAACTAATGCTTTTGCTCCTGCAGTTGTTCCTTTTGGATGTGCATGACATCCTGCGCCCATTGTTGTAATAAAATCTGTATTCCCCATTATATCAATAAATGGTTTTAATAAAGTCGGATCTAAACCCCCGGAAATAATTGGGCAACATTTTTTTATTCCCCGCCAGCTATCTTCTTTTAAAATAACATTATGCGCAATATCTTTATTAACAAGATTTATTGCGTCTTTATCCTTTCCAGGTATTTTTGCCCATTCTTGTTCAAAGAAATGCCCTTTGGCTTTAAAATGTAAAATATTATGTGCTGCAACAACATCTTCTTCAGGACTTCCTTTCATTTTTCCCACACCTGCTGTTCCAGTATGGATGCCAGAAGCTCCAGCCAATCTTGCAAATTTGGATAAAACCAATACTGAAAATCCTATTGGGTTTTCTGGTCTTGTGTAACCGCCATGTCCTGCTCTGTGAAAGTGTATAAAAACATCAGGATATCTTCTTCTTAAAGTTTGCACTGCCATCCAGCCAGCTGTAATGCCATCAATTAAGAATGCATAGCTTCCTTGCTCAAAACCAGCATTTCTTATCATTTCGCATCTTTTAATCATTGTGTCAAAATCTGCTGCTGAAACATTAAATGAATGGACTTTTTTCTTTCTGGTTTTCTTAACTGCTTTATCCATTGCCTCTTTAACATGCTTTACCATTTTATCATATGGGCAAAAATCCTGATTTGCCTGGGGTTCATCATTCTTAACAAATTCTCCTCCGCCAACCCAGAAATCATAACAAGCTTCTGCATATTCTGCTGAAGTCAATCCCATTTTTGGTTTTATAATAGTTCCTAGAATCGGCCTGCCATAGACATTCAAATATTTTCTCATATTGTCAAGAGTATAGCTTGGACCATCATATTGTTCAAGCATTGCCGGCGGGAACCAGATATCTAATAATTTTAAAGCACTTACTTCTTTTATTCCAAGAACATTTCCAACAAGATATGTTAATATATTCTGCACATTTCCTCTTCTGTCAAAAAGTCTCCAAGGATATGCAATCCAAACAAGATTTCTTTTTAAATCAAGCTGATAAATGAGTGCATTCATCTCTCTGGAAAAAGGTGTTTCTGTATTTACTTTGAAAGTTGTGCCAGTAGAAGATTCTGCTGCCACTTCTGCTGCTGCCTGCAAAGTGTTTAATTTCCCTCCAGATATTAAATGAAAAACAGCAAGAAGATATTCTCCATTTTTTGGATCAGGCAAACTAAAATTCACATAAGCTTGTTGCTTTGGATTAAGTGTTTTAAGTAATTGTTTGAAATTTGATGTAACCATAATAATTCCTCTTTTTGATTGAATATAGATTAATATTTTCATAAGATTATAAATTTATTGTTTGGGCGTTCTGAGGAATTTATCTTCTTATTTCTTTTCCTTCTTTTATTATTATCGATGGATTTCCATTTAATTCTCCTTCATCTATAATAATATCAACATTATCAAGAATTTGCTTTGGGACTTCACTAATGTTTCTCGCAAATGGTTCTCCTGATAAATTAACAGAGGTTGTTATAAAAGGCACCCCCGCATCTTTTACTTTTTGTGAAAAATTACATGCAGGAATTCTAATTCCTATAAATTCTGTATTAGATATATGATTTAAAAAAACAGGGTCCTTTTTACGAAGAATGATTGTGTATGGGCCCGGAAGATATTTATTCAAATCTAAGTCAACAATGCAATTCTTTTCTATCCACTTAAATTCCGGAGCAATAACTGATAATGGCTTGTCCCTGTCTCTCCCTTTTATTTGCCTTATCTTTTCAACAGCCTCTTTATCTTCTGCATTGCATCCTATGCCATAAATTGTATCTGTCGGATAAATAAATACCTTTCCCCTTAAAATCTGCTTTACTAATTTGTCCATAAAAGATTTAAACTTCACTTATTTAAATAAATAATGCAAGAGATATTAAAAATAATCCTTGGAATTGCTGTGCTGGCTCTTGGAATTCCAATTGGAGATATACTGGCTAAAAGCACACGCGAAGAATTAAAGCATGGAAGAAAATGGTTTCTTCTTTTAATTTCAATAAGTTTGATAGGAGCAGTGCTCTCTCTTACATTTAGTGAGGATGCTCTTTTATTCACTTTTCTTTTTATTACAATTGTTACCTCAAGAAGCTTAGTAAATCATAAGACAAAAAGTAAGGAAAAAATTTAATTTGAATATTCTAAAAAAGATGGAATATAAACCTAATTTAGATTAATTAATATTTATTTTTAAAACCATAGCTTTAAAAGTGAAGAAATCTCTGAAAAAATATGGATAAAAAACTTGAAGAAATATTTGATAGAGCTATAAATAGAAGAAAGAAAAATCTGGATATGGAGTTTCTTGTTTTTCCTGGCAAACAAATTAAATCAATAGAAAAAAAAGAAATAGAACCTTGTGCTAGATTGGATAAAGAGAAAAATTATGTTGAATTTAATGAAGAATATAGGAAAATTGCCCATTTAATGAAAGAATTTAAACCCTTATTGAATTATATGAAAAGAAAAAAATATTCATCTAATTTAGATTAATTATAAAAATACTGCTTCTTTATTATTTTTATGACAAACATAAAAATTGGGCCATCGGGTTTGGGGCCTGCTTCATCTGCTGAAAAAGTTCTTGAAGAGTATTCAAAAAAGGAATTTGGAAATTGTGAAATTGCATTTACTTATCAAGTTTATATAAATTCGAAGCAGGCAAAAGAGATAGAAAAAGCTTCTAAGAAATATGGAATTAAATTAAGCATTCATGCCCCATATTATGTAAACTTAAATTCTGAAGAAAAAGAGAAAATTGAAGCGAGCAAAAAAAGAATTTTGAAATGCTGTGAAATAGGGGATAAACTCGGAGCAGAAATTGTTGTTTTTCATTCTGGATTTTACGGAAAGAAAAAAGAAGAAGCTTACGAAAACATAAAAAAAGAAATTATTGAAATGCAGAAAGAAATTAAAAAAAATAATTGGAAAATAAAACTCGCTCCTGAAACCATGGGGAAGATAAATGTTTTTGGAAGTGCAGAGGAAATTTCAAATCTTGCAAAAGAAACAGGGTGCAGTTTTTGCATTGATTTTGCCCATATTCTTGCGAGAGATAAAAAGGTTGATTACGAAAAAATAAAAAAACTATTTCCCCAGAAAGAATGGCATTGCCATTTTTCAGGAATTGAATACGGGGAAAAAGGAGAAAGAAATCATATTAATCTTAAAAAAGAGCAATGGGAAGAACTTTTTGAAAATCTTCCAAAAGACAAAAAGATAACTATTGTGTGTGAATCTCCTTCAAGAATTGAAAATTGTGTTGAGGGATTGAGTGTATTGAAAAAAGAGGATAATTAGTTATCTAGTAAAATCTTGTAATTCAAGCTATCTCTAAAAGAGTTAACAAATACATCAATAATATCCCTAAAAGAATTCCAATAAGATTTTTTAATGAAAATCTTCTTTCCTGATTCTTGTGGAGTTCTGGTATTAAATCTGAACCTGCAATATACAAAAATCCTCCGGCAGCTATAGGAATTATTATAGACACAAAAATTTCATAATTTTTACTGAATAAAATTCCAATTATTGCTCCAATCAAAGCCATTAAAGCTGAGAGGAAATTAAAAAAGAGAGCTTTTCTTTTTGAAAAACCTGCATATAATAAAACTCCAAAGTCACTTATTTCCTGGGGAATTTCGTGAATTATAACTGCAAGAGTTGTTGCAATTCCAAGAGGCAAATTTACAAAATAGGCTGCAGCGATAACCAGTCCATCAATAAAATTATGAAGTCCGTCCCCTATTAAATTCATTGTTCCAAGATGGTGGGGATGATCTTTTGAAGTAGGAATATGACAGTGCCTCCAGTGAATAAAGTTCTCAATTATAAAAAAAATTACAATCCCGGCAAGGATTAGGAATGAAACTTTTATACTAAAACCTGTCTCTCCAAAAGCTTCTGGTATTAAATGCAGAAAAGCACCCCCCAGAAGAGAACCAACTGACAGAGAAACAAAGAATAAAAGAAGATTATTCAAAGTGTTTTTTTTGAGAAAAATAAAAAAAATACCTATAACTGAAACTATTGATACGACTAACACACTTAAGAGAATATAAATCTCAGGATTCATTAAATTGAAAGAAAGCTATGGTTTTTAATATTAATTATTTTAGTAAAATCCGGTCTTGTAATTATAATCGCCATGTTATTTTATGAAGTATAACAATCCTGTTTTATCATTAATTACATTCTTTTTAGGGTGGGTGGTGAGGGAACTCTATCTTCTCATCAATAACAATATAAACCTTATTTTTATAATTAAAATATGTTATACCTTATAGGATTGGGGTTAAATGAGAGAAGCATTTCAAAAGAAGCATTGGAAATTATTCCCAGATGCAAGAAAGTTTATTTGGATAATTATACAGTTGATTTTCCATACACAGAACAAGCGCTGGTAGATGAAATAGGAAAGAAGGTTGTTTCAGTTGGAAGAGAAAAAATAGAAGATTTAAGCATTATTGATGAAGCAAAGAAAATGGATGTTGCCCTTCTTGTATATGGATCCCCCCTTACAGCTACTACACACATAACTTTGATTCAGGAAGCGCTGGCTTCTGGTATAAAATATAAAATAATAAACAATGCATCAATTATAGATGCTGTCGCTGAAACTGGCTTGCAATTATACAAATTTGGAAAAATAACTTCTATGCCTTATTGGAAAAAATCCTATGAACCAGATAGTTTCATGGAAGTTGTAAAAGAAAATCAATCAATAAAAGCCCACTCTTTAATCTTGATAGACATAAATATGGATATAAGCAAGTCAATTGAACAACTTGAAAAATCAGCCAAAAAACATGATATTAAATTGGGTAAATTGGTGGTTTGTCAGTGCCTTGGAACAAAAAGACAAAAGATTCTTTACAGAGATATAAATGAAATTAGAGAGTTTTCAGGAGTTCAGAAACCCTATTGTATTATAATTCCTGGAGAATTACATTTTTTGGAGAAAGATTTTCTAAAAAACTTTGAGTAAGAAAATCGTTCTACTCATTCGCTAGTGAATGTTTTAATCAAATGAGAGAAAGAATTTTTAAGAAGTTTTGAATAAGAAAATATCCTTAAGAATCACATTAAATAACTTTTAAAAATACTGGTTTCTATGGAAGAAGGTTAATATGTATGACTTTAAAGCTATAGAAAAAATTGCAAGAGAAAAATGGAAAAAATACAAGAAAGAGATAAAGCAAGCAGTGCAAGACAATCCTAAAAAGCCATTGTTTAGTTTTCTTGAAGGTCCTCCAACTGCAAATGCTCCTCCTGGATTGCATCATCTAGAGGCAAGAACATTCAAGGATATAATCTGCAAGTTTAAATTTATGAGGGGATTTTCTGTTCCTCGTAAAGGAGGATGGGATTGCCATGGATTACCTATAGAGGTTCAGGTTGAAAAGAAATTAAAACTCGAAAACAAGAAAGATGTTGAAAAATATGGCACTGACAAATTTATTTCTAAATGTAGAGAAGAAGTTTTCTCAAACATAGAAGACTGGAATAAATCTACAGAAGAACTTGATTATTGGGTTGATTTGGAAAATCCGTATGTCACTCTTGAAAATAATTATGTGGAAAGTATCTGGTGGAGCCTTAAGGAACTTTACAAGAAAAAACTTCTTTATGAAAGCTACAAGGTGCTTCCTTTTTGCACTCGTTGCGGAACTCCCCTGTCGAGCCATGAGGTTGCACAGGGATACAGAGAAGTTCAGGAAGATTCAGTTTATATTGCATTTAAATTAAAAGATAAGAAAAATGAATATATTCTTGCATGGACAACCACCCCCTGGACTCTCCCAGGAAATGTGGCTTTGGCTGTTGGTGAAAAAATTGATTACGTAAAAGTAAAACTTCCAGATGGAGATAAATTAATTCTTGGAAAAGAAAGATTAGGAATATTAAAAGGACAATGTGAGGTGCTTGAAAAATTAAAGGGAAAAGATTTAGTTGGTTTGAAATATGAGCCCTTATATGATATTAAAGAATTACAAGGGGAAAATTCTTACAAAATAGTTCCTGCAGATTTTGTAACTACCGAAGATGGGACAGGCATAGTTCATACTGCAGTTATGTATGGAGAAGAAGATTATGAACTTGGAAAAAAGATTGGGTTGCCTGAAGTTCATACAGTTGGACAGGATGGAAAATTTCTAAACATTGTTCCTGAATTTATAAGGGGAAAATATGTAAAATCTGCAGAAAAGGATATAAAAGAAGATTTGAAAAAAAGGCATCTTCTTTTTAGAGTTGAAAAAATAAGCCATGATTATCCTTTTTGCTGGAGATGTGATTCTCCACTTCTGTATTATGGAATTAATTCTTGGTTCATAAAAGTAAGTGCCGTAAGAGAAAGATTAGTTGAATTAAATAAAAAAATAAACTGGTATCCTTCACATATTAAAGAAGGAAGATTCGGAAAATGGGTTGAAGGAGCAAAAGATTGGGCTTTGTCCCGATTCAAATTTTGGGGAACTCCTCTTCCTATATGGAAATGTTCGTGCGGAAAAGAAAAAATAATTGGAAGCATTGAAGAATTAAAAAAAGAGGCAATAAAATTACCTAAAGAAAAAATTGATCTTCACAAGCCCTGGATAGACAAGATAAAATTAAAATGCCAGTGTGGAAAAGAAATGAGCAGAATAAGTGATGTAATTGATTGCTGGTATGATTCTGGAAGCGCATGTTTTGCACAATTCCATTATCCTTTTGAAAACAAAAAAGAATTTGAAAAAAGATTTCCTTATGATTATATTGCAGAGGGAATTGATCAAACCCGGGGATGGTTTTATACTCTGCATGTATTGGGAACTATTCTTTTTGATAAGCCAGCTTACAAAAATGTGATTTGTATGGGGCATATTGTGGATGAGAAAGGAGAGAAAATGTCAAAATCAAAAGGAAATATAATAAAACCAAGAGATATTATTGACAAAGCAGGGGTTGATGCTGTAAGATTGCAATTTTGCACAACAGATGTTGGGAACCAGAAAAGATTTTCTTATGAATTAATGAAAGAAAATGTTTTAGGATTTTTGAATGTATTATACAACTGCCACAGCTATTACAACCAGCTTAATTCAAAAAAATGTTCAGAAAAAATAGAAGATAAATGGATTTTAAGCAAACTTAACAATCTTATAAAAGAAGTTTCATATGACTTAAACAACTATGAATTAAACAAGCCATTTGATAAGATAAGCAATTTTGTAGTTAATAATTTTTCAAGAGGATATATTAAAATAACACGGGACAGGGAAGATACAAAAGAAATTGTTGGAGAGGTGCTTGAAAAAATTTCCCTTCTAATTGCACCTTTTGCTCCCTATATATCAGAATATATTTACAAAGATTTTTCAAAAAAATCTGTGCATTTATCAGAATGGCCAAAGCAAAATGACAAAAAAATTAATCCTGAATTAGAAAAAGAAATGGAACTAACAATGAAAATAATTGAAATTGGTTTGTCAGAAAGAGACAAAGCAGGAATAGGGCTCAAATGGCCTTTGCAAAAAGCAAAAATTTATGGAAAAGATGTTGATATTAATGATGAGCTTATTGAAATATTAAAAAGCCAATTAAATGTGAAGAAGATTATTATTGAAGATGATGGAGAATTAAAAGTTGAACTTGATACAAAACTTAATTCAGACTTGGAAGCAGAAGGGTATGCGCGTGAACTTACAAGACAAATACAGGAGTTTAGAAAAAAACTGGGACTTAATAAAAAAGAATTAATTGACCTTTATATTGCCTCTGGCGATGATTTTAAAAGCATAATCTGCAGTCAGGTAGACTTCATAAAAGGAAGAACAAATTCAAGGAAAGTAAATTTTGTCACAACCCTCCAGAAAGAAAAATTTAAAAACATAGCAGAATTTAATATAAAAGATAAAAGAGGACAGGTTGGAATTGTTGTAAAATAACTACCCACCGGTAATTCAAAAAATTTACTCTTTTATTATAACAAAGCTTAAAAGGAGATGTTGCTAAGAGATTGTATATAAAATGATAGTAAAAGATGAATTCCTGAGTAGATTAAGAAAGATTTTTGATTTGAATCTTTATGAAGTTAAGGTCTGGACTGCTCTTTTATCGAGGGGAACCTCAACTGCAGGGGAGTTGAGTAATATTTCTGATGTTCCTCGTTCAAGAACTTATGATATCCTTGAAAGTCTTGAAAAAAAGGGATTTATTGTTATGAAACTTGGGAAACCAATTAAATTTATTGCTTTAAAACCTGATGAAGTTGTTGAAAGAGTTAAGAAAAATTTGTTTAAATACGCTCAAGAAAGAACAAAAAGATTGGAGGTTTTAAAAGATGATGAGGTGTTGGAAGAACTCAATGGTTTGTTCACAAAAGGAATAAAATTTGTTGAACCTAGTGAATTATCTGGAAGTTTGAAGGGAAGACAAAATCTTTACAATCATCTTGATATGATGATGCGTGATGCTGAAAAGACAATTACTATTGTAACAACAGCTGAAGGACTTAATAGAAAGTTTGAAGCTCTTATGCCTATCTTTGAAAAAGTAAAGAAAAGAGGAGTAAAAGTAAGAATTGCTGCACCTATAAATAATAGTAATATAAAGATTGCAAGAGAACTAAAAAAAGTTGCTGAAATAAAGAACATGGAAAATATAAGGGCAAGATTTGTTATAATTGATTCTAATCAAATAATGTTCATGCTTTTGGATGATGAAAAGTTCCATCCTAATTATGATATAGGTATATGGATTAATACTGAATTCTTTGCAATGGCATTGGAGCAAATGTTTGAGCTTGCTTGGAAAGAAATGAAGAAGGTGAAATGAATTTATGGGGGCAAGATTACAAGATTTTACTGAGACAATTTAATTAATGTAAATATATCCCTAATATGCTGTTAATATTAATTTATATGTTATAATCACAATGCAGGATTTTATTAAGACAACTATTTATTATAAAAGTTCTCCTCTGTCCTCTGGCGAAACATATAAAAACCAAAATATGCTTTAGGGTATATAGTTTTATAGAGAGGGAAGGAGGTGAAAAATGGCTAAAAAAAGAAGAATAAAAAAGAAAGTTGAGGAAGAAACTTGCAATGCGTATGAGCACCATGGTTGTGAAATGTTCCTGTCAAAAATTACAGGTATGGCCTTTGTATTATTTCTAATAACAATCTGGCCTTGGCTAAACAAAGTATTGTTGAGTGTTCATTGGGGAATCTATTTAGGAATAGCTATTCTCTTGATGATAATTCCTATTGCTAAATGCTGTAAGAAAAAATAATTTTTTATTTTTTATTTTTATCTTTTTTATTGATATTAAAATATCAATTTGTTTAGTTTTTCTAGAGTCCTAAATTTGGAAATTTCATTCCTCAGTTTTGCTGAACCCCTTAATCCCTTTGTAAAATTCATGGCTTGGAATTTTATCTGACGGAAAAAAAGTTTGTATTTTTTTGCCAAATTTAAATAATCCGCGAAAGATTTTTCAAATTTTGTATTTGTAATTCTTGCAAATATTTCTGGTCTTCCTATTGCTTCTCTCCCAATCATAACATAATCAAATTTCTTAAGAAGTTGTCTGTAATTTTTTTCATTAACATTGCCAGAATAAATGACAGGGAGTTTTGTCTTTGATTTTATTTTTTCTGCAAATTTTAAATCCGGCTCTCCTGAATAACCTTGTGCCTGGGTTCTTGGATGAATACATACAGCATCGCAATATTTTTCTGCTATTTTAAGAATGTCAAATGCAATTTCTGATTTTCTTATTTTAATTGTGAGAGGTTTTTTTGTACTCTTCCGCATTATATTCAAAATTTCCTCCACCATCCTCAAATCTTTCAAAAAACTTCCAAAACCATGTTTCTTCGCTGTTTTGGCAGGGCATCCAAGATTAAAATCCCAGAGTGAAATTTTTTTATCATATTTTTTTATAAATTCTTTTATTCCTTTTGTATGCTTGCAGAATAATTGCAAGGCTGGTTTATCGTCAAGATAAATCTTCTGTTTTGATAATGGATTAATCATCCCTGTATAAGTTAAGCCACAACCTGCTTTTTTGCATATAAGCCTGAAAGCAATATCATTTATTTCTTCCATAGGTGCGAGGAAAATCCTGTTTTTTAACTTGAGATTTTTTATAGTGCAATTCATAAAGTAAGAACAGAAAAAGAGTTTAAAAAATATTATTAATCAAATATTTTTGCTATTCCAATAATTACTCCAATTAAAGTTGTTACAACAACAATCCATCCAAATACCATTGTAATTGTCTGGGGTATCCATCTTATTGATAAAACACCATCAATCATTCCAAAAGCCACAGCCAAAGAAACCAAAACCCCTGTCATCCAGGCAACAAAGTTCAGGATTTTACCTAATATTTTTTTTGGCATTTTACATCCTCTCCAAGGGCTCTATCCCAAGCAAATAGAGTGAATTATTTAAAATCTGCTTGAAAGAAATTACCAAATCAACTCTAAATGATTCCCTTTCAGAGCTTATTACAGGGCAGGCATGATAAAAATCATTGAATGCACGAGATAATTGATAAGCATAATTTGCAATTAGAGAAGGATTCAGTTCATTAAAAGACTTTAAGACAACTCCTTTAAAATCTGAAAGTTTTTTTACAAGAGCTACTTCTTTCTCTTCAATTTCATCAAGGGAATATTTTTCCCCAATTTTCTTTAATTTTTTAAGTATACTTGAAGCTCTTGCATAACTGTATAAGATATAGGAGCCAGTGTCCCCTTCAAAATCTATTGATTCTTTGGGATTGAAAACCATATCTTTTTTTGTATCAACCTTGAGAAGAATGTATTTTATAGCAGCCAAAGCGATTTTAAGGCTTCTTTCCTCAAGTTGTCTCTTTGAAAGTTTATATCTTGATTCAAGCTCTTTTTTTACAAGCTTCTGAACATCTTCAATTAAATCATCTGCATCAACAACTGTTCCTTCCCGTGATTTCATTTTTCCTTCAGGAAGATTAACCATTCCGTAAGAAAGATGCTTAAGCCCATCAAAATTAAATCCCAGTTTCTTTAAAATTGCAAATAATACCTCGAAATGATAATTCTGCTCGTTGCCAACAACATAAATAGATTTGTTCATTTTGTATTTTTTGTATTTTAATTTTGCAAGATACAAATCCTGGGTTATGTATATTGAAGTTCCGTCTGCCCTTAAAAGGACTTTTTCTCCAAACCCTTCTTTCTTCAAATCAACTATTACTGCTCCATCTTCTTTTTTCTTAAAAATTTTATCTTTTAATCCATCCTCGACCATCTCCTTTCCTTTCTTATAAAGAGCACTTTCAAAAAATTCAACATCGTGTTTTATTCCGAATTTAGAATAAGTCTCTTCAAATCCTTTCAATGCCCATTTGTTCATTGTTTCCCAAAGTTGCATAACTTCTTTATCTCCTTGCTCCCACTTCTGAAGAAGTCTGTGGGATTCAATTTCCATTTTTTCATTTTCTTTTTCTTTTTTGTTGAACATAACATAAAAATCCCCAACAAAATGATCAGGTTTCTTTTTTGCAGTTTTGGGTGTTCTTTTTCTCCCATAAAATTTGTAAGCTGCCATGGATTTGCATATATGGATTCCCCTGTCATTGTTAAGATTTGCACGGATTACCTTCTCTCCATTAAATTCAAGTATTCTTGAAACACTTTCCCCAATAGTCATATTTCTTAAATGTCCGAGATGAAGGGGCTTGTTGGTGTTTGGAGAAGGAAATTCAACCATTGTCTTTTCTTTTTTTACATTCAATTTCCCATATTTCTTTCCAAGAGATTTTACTTCTTCTATTAAATTTAAGGCCATTGTTTTTCTGTTAAGGAAAAAATTTATGTAAGGCCCCTTGGTTTGTATATCTTCCAATTCATCAGGAAAATTTGCAATATTCCCTCTTATATCAATTGCTATTTCGTCTGGAGACTGCTTTAATTTGTCTGCAAGAAAAAAGCATGGAAAAGCATAATCTCCCATTTCAGGAGAGGGGGGAAATTCTATAAATTTTTCTACTTCTTCCTTTTTGAGAGCAATTCCTTCTTTTTTGAGAGCCTTAATAAGCAGATTTGAAATCACATCTTTCATTTGGATTCTCCATTCAATTTTTTTGGAAGACAAATGAATACAAATTTTATATTTGCTTTCATGAAAATTAAATGTAAAGAGGATTAATAAAAGTTTTGTGATGGAAAAATCAAAGGCATTATAAGGAATTTCCAATCAAAAGAATAATAAAAATACCTGCAGTGTTCAGAATATAGCAAAAAATAGAAAATATTTTTGTTGAAATAGTTCTTGAAGTTGCCATTAGTGATACTCCTATCTCATTAGGCAGAGGGGAAGCTATGAATATTGCTGCAACAAAATCAATTAAAAAATTGTTTATTTTTTGGGGGAAATAATTTCCTATTTTTAAAAATATTTTTTCTTTTGATAATAATTTTAATTCATCCTTAAAAGAGCTTCTTATAAATCTAAAAATTAACAAATCTGAAAGTAAAGCTCCGAAACCTGCAAGAAATCCTGAAACAAGAATATTCTGGTCTTTCGCTATAATTAATAAAACTGCTGTTGCAGGTGCTGCTGTAAAACCATAAGGAAAGAAAATTCCGGCAATAAAAGCCCCCAAAGGACCAAGACTTAATAGAAAATTATTAATAAGCAAAAATTCCCGATGATGAAATAGAATATAAGCCAGAAAAAATGTTAATATAAATATTAATATAAGTAATAAAAATTTGGGATATTTTATTCTAAACCCTTTCCTCTTCATTCTATCTTATCTGTTGAGTAATTATATAAGACTTGTGTTTAGGATGATAAAATCATAAAATAGAGATAACCCAAACATTTAAAATAGTAATTATTTTGGAAAATAAATGGTGGAAATAAAAACAAATAAGGAAGACCTTGAAAAAGCACTTGGAAACACTGAAAAAAAATCTCCTGCAATGTCAAAAGAAATGGAAATAGGATTTCATCAGGGTGCTCTGAACACTCTTATGAATGAGAGAAATGAAATGATAAGAATGATTCAGCAAATTGAAAGTGTCATGCAGGCCCATATAAAGAGGCTTGAAGAATTGGGTGTTAAGATGAGGACGAATACTGAAAAAAAGGAATAGAAACATTTATTAATATGATATTAATATGATATTAATATGGTAAAAGCTATAGTTGAAATTAATGAGAGGGCAAATAGGATAATTAATATAGTAAAAGCCAAAGAAGATTTAAGAGATAAAAGCGATGTGATTAATTTAATAATTGATACCTATGGCAAGGAATTTATGGAACCTGAATTAAGACCAGAATTTATAAAAGAACTTCTTGAAGCACAAAAGGAAAAGACTGTTAAAGTTAAGGATTTTAATCTACATTATAAATAAAATGTATAATCTTGAGATAAGAGAATCTGTTGATAAAATATTTAAAAAATTATTTAACAAAGATAAAGTTTCACTTAAATATATTTCTAAAAAAATAGAGGGAATAAAAGAAAATCCTTATCATTTCAAACCCCTAAGAAGACCAATGCAAAATTTCAGGAGAATACATATAGGAAACTTTGTTTTAATTTATTCAATTAATGAAAATACAAAGACAGTGATAATAGAAAGATATGAACACCACGATAGAGCTTATAAGGTGTAATCTTAGAAAGAGTTATAAATAATTAAATATATTATTCATTAATTAACATGGATATTCAAAAACGTTTTGAATTAATAAAAAGGAATACAGAAGAAGTCATGACTGAAGAGGATTTGAAGACTCTTTTGGAAAGCGGAATAAAGATAAAGCATTATATTGGCTTTGAGATTTCTGGCAAAATACATCTGGGAACAGGATTGATGTGCATGTTAAAAGTGAAGGATTTTATGGATGCTGGAATCGATTGCTCAATCTTTCTGGCAGATTGGCACACATGGATAAATGATAAATTGGGGGGAAATAGAGAAACAATAAAGAGAGTTGCTGTAGAATATTTTAAGGAAGGAATGAAAGCAAGCTTGAAATGTGTTGGAGGAAATCCTGAAAAATTAAAATTTGTTTTGGGTTCTGATTTGTATCACAATAATGATAATTATTGGGTAACTATGGTTGATATAAGCAAGAATATAACTCTTGCAAGAATGATGCGAAGCATAACAATTATGGGGAGAAAAGAAGGAGAAACAGTGGATTTTGCAAAATTAATATATCCTCCAATGCAGGTGGCAGATATTTTTGCTCAAGGAATAAACTTGCCTCATGCTGGGCTTGACCAGAGAAAAGCACAGGTAATTGCCAGAGAAGTTGCATTAAAATTAAAAGAAAATGCATTATTAAATAAAGAAGGGAAAAAGATGAAACCTGTTGCAGTTCATCATCATTTAATACTTGGGCTGGGAAAACCTCCAATGTGGCCTGTTCCAAAAGAGCAGCTGCAAGAATTATGGTCTGTTTTAAAGATGAGCAAATCAAAACCAGACAGTTGCATATTTATACATGATTCTCCTGAAGAAATAAAAAGAAAAATAAATCAGGCATTTTGTTATGAAGGTGAAATAGAATTTAACCCAATTCTTGACTGGGTAAAATATTTAATTTTTAGAGATGACAAATCAAAATTAGAAATTAAAAGAACAGAAAAATTTGGTGGAAACAAAACATACACTTCTTATAAAGCATTAGAAAATGATTTTGCTGAAAAGAAGCTTCATCCAATGGATTTAAAGAATGCTGTTGCAGAAAAATTAATTAAGCTTCTTGAGCCGGCGAGAAAACACTTCGAGAAGCCGAAAATTAAAAAGATGCTGGAAGAATTAGAAGGGATAATTAATAAGTAAGAAAGCTTAAATTATTTCCAAAAAGAACGACATCTATAATCTGCTTCTCTTCCAAAAAACCCTTTTTTATGGGGAAAATTTTTACATATAATTGGTTTTGCAGAATTCTCTAATTTGCAAGAGGTTATTCCATCATCAAGATTCATAAAAATACAATAACCATTTACTCTCTTTAATTGATTGCCTTTTTCTAAGAAATCTTTGTATCCTGCTTTTTTTATTTTCGCTATATCTTCTTTTGGTAAATTAATTCTAAACCCGCAACATTTTCCACATCTTAGACATTTGAATTTTCTTCTACCTAAAACATATTGATGAATAAATATAAGATAGAGAAAAAGTATTACAAGGATAATATCTATTATTGCAACTAATTTCATTATGTATCATTTAAAGATGGAATATTTATAAAATGTGTGGGAATATTTAAAATAAGAGGATTGATTTCTAACAAAATTTTATCAGGCTCGGTTGAACTCTAATGCGGGTGATAGGGTTCGAACCTACGCAAGCACTAAGCTACTGGATCTTAAGTCCAGCCCGTTTGACCACTCCGGCACACCCGCCTATAGAAAAAGAATTCAAGAATTAGTTATAAATTTATCGAAATAGAAATATTTATATAACAATTATAGTTACTATATAACATGAAAAAAACAACCATACAAATTAACTTAGAGACTCTTAAAAGATTAAAAAATATTAAAAATTTTGAAAGACAATCTTATGATGAGGTTTTAAATAATTTAATAGATAATTGCGAAGAAGATAGTTTAAGCGAAGAAGAAATTGAAGATATAAAAAGTGCATTAGAAAATGTTAAAAAAGGAAAAGTAAAACCTATTGAACAAGTTGCAAGAGAATTAGGGATTATACTTAGATAAAATGTATTCTATTCAAATTGAAAAGAATGCTGAAGAATTTCTAAAAAAATTAAATAAAAAAGATTCCGAGGCAATATTAAATAAAATTTACTCAATAAGGGAAAACCCATTCAGATATCTTAAAAGATTACAGGGTGAAAAACTATGGAGACTAAGAATTGGAGATTACAGAGCAATAGTAGATGTTATTATCTCCATGAATAAAATTATTGTAATTAGAATTGGTCACAGAAAAAGTATTTATGATTAATTCTCAATTAAAAACAATATTTATAAACAATAATTTCATTATAAAGATATATTTGAGATAAAGATTCTCCCATAAAATTGGGATTTCTTTAACTCATTCGCTTTTCAATTTTTGAAGCGAAAATCAAATGAAAGGAGGTAAAAAATGGTGAAAAGAAGACGTGTAAAAAAAGTGGTTGAAGAAGAAGGTGCTAAGAAACTTCCTGTGGGTGTTCAGATAATTTCTGTATGGTATTACATACTTACAGCCTTATGTGTGCTCGTTGGATTGTTTATTATCATTGGTGCTAATGCGATAATTTCTCTTCTAATAGAGTCAGCTCCTGAATTAGAGTCGGTTTTAACTGGAGGAGTGATTATAGGAGTAGGATTAATTCTTATAGGAATTGGTGTCCTTTGTTTCTTCGTAGGCAGGGGTCTATGGAAATTAAAACAATGGGCGAAAATTCTTGCTATAATCTTTGCAATAACTGGAATAGTACTTATGGTATACTCAATGATTACTGGTTTTGCATTTCTGCAAGTTGTAAGATTTGCAATTAATGTGGCTATTGGGGCATATTTAATATTCAGCAAAGAAGTTAAGGGAATATTCAAATAAATTTTTATTTTTATCTTTAAGTCCTAATTATTCAAACAGTTTAGAAACAGATAAGCCCTTTTGGGCTCTGTATATTGCTTCTGCAAAAAGAGGAGCTAAATCTATAACTTCAACAGAATCAGGCTCCCTGTAATGAGTATTGCTAGTCATTACAATATCAAACTTTTCTGTCAATTCCTCATGTCCTTTTGAAAAAATCCCATGGGTTGCATAACACATTATCTTTCTTGCCCCTTTTTCTCTTAGTAAATCAGCAGCCTTGCAAAGAGTTCCCCCTGTATCTATAATATCATCAACAATTAAAACATCTTTTCCATAAACCTCTCCAACCAACTGCATACCTAAAACCTCTCCTGGTTTTGAACGGGCTTTGTTTATAAGTGCAAGTGAATAATCTCTCTTTTTAAAAAAACCTTCATTTAAATTTTCAAGCCTTTTTAAGAAAGACCTTGCCCTGTCAACACCTCCCACATCAGGAGAGACTATTACAAGATTTTCTATTTCTTTCATATGTTTCTCTTCAAGATAACGCACAACATCTGGAAAGCTGTGAAGATTATCAAGGGGGACATTTGAAGGATAGGCATTCTGAATCTGGGGAGAGTGAAGGTCAACTGTTATTATTCTTTTTATTCCAGGGGATATTGAATTTGCAAGAGCTCTTGAAGAGATAGGAACTCTTGATATGTGTTTTCTGTCCTGCCTTGAATAAAGCATATTGGGAAGAACAAGAGTTATGCTTTCAACAGAAGCACTTAATAATAAATCCTTGACAAGAAGCAATTCAACCCACCACTCCTGGGGATTCTTGGAAGAATCATGAATATAATATATATGCTTTTTTCTTATATTGCTTAGAACAGAAACATTAAGCTCTTTGTTATTAAAATATTCTATATTTATCTCATAAAGAGGGACATTTTCTTCCTTGGTTTTGTATATGTAATTTTGGATATTCTCTGCAAAATCCCATGCAGAAGTTTTTGGGTCTGCAAGCAAGACAACATCTTTCATTTGGATTCCTTCTTCCTCTTGGGAAGACAAATGAATACAAATTTTACATTTGCTTTCATATTGTAAAATATAGAAATTCATTTATATTAATTGCTATATTGCAATATATGCGAAATAAAAAATACAAGATTTTGCTTGGGATTTTAATTCCTTAGCAAAAGATTTAAATACTGTAATGCTCTATAGTAAGTTATAAGAAGTTATAAAATGTCAACAACAATACAAATTTCAGATAAAGTAAAAATCGTTTTAGATAAAATGAAGATGATAGAAAGAGAAACCTACAACGAAATAATTGAAAGAATGATTGAAGACGATTTAGATATAAATGAAAGAACTAAGAAAGAATTAGATGAAAGAAGAAAGAGCAAAGATTTTATTTCTCATGAAGATGTTAAAAAAAGATATGGATTATAATGACATATCAAATACTCTATGAAAAAGAGGCTTTGAAGGAATTAGATAAATTAGAACCTTCTATCTCCAGAAGAATAATAAAAAAAATTGAGGAAATGTCAGAAAATCCATCTTCTTGTGATATTAAAAAGTTGAAGGCAAGCAGTGATTATAGATTGAGAGTTGGAGATTATAGAATTATTTTTATTTTTGATAAAGATTTGATAAAAATTATCAAAATTGGGCATAGACAGCAAATCTATGATTAATTGATTCTATTATAAATCACAGAAATCCATTTATATCTCATATTTTATTTAAACATATGAAAAAAAGTAGAGAAATTATCTTTCTTTTAATCTTAATATCAATTTTCATAGCAATAAATTACACTTCTCTGAATAGTTTTCTTGTGAAAAATCTTTCAAATGAGGAAATTATTAAAATTGAAAGGGTGATTGATGGGGACACTGTTGTTGTGAATGGGAGTTCTTTCAGGCTTTTGGGAATAAATACTCCTGAAAAAGGAGAATATCTCTATGCAGAAGCTAAAAAATATCTTGAAGGAGAAGTTTTGAATGCAAGCTTGACTGCAGAGAAAAAAGGCAAAGACAGATACAAAAGAGAATTGGTTTATCTGTATAATGGAAATAAAAATATCAATAAGGAAATAGTAAAAGAAGGCTATGCAAACACTTATTTTCCTTCTGGAAAAGACAGGCATTATGATAAATTTGCAAAAGCCTGGGAAGAATGTTTGAATAAAAACAAAAATTTATGTGAAAAATCCCTGGATAAATGCTCTTTGTGCATTGAACTTTATGAATGGAATTTTGAAAATCAGAAAGTTGTTTTTTATAATAAATGCGATTTTGACTGCTCTTTAAACAAATGGACAATAAAAGATGAGGGAAGGAAAAAGTTTACTTTTAGTGATTTTATTCTTAAGAGTAAGAAATATGTTTATGTTGTTGTGGGAAATAAAACAAATACACAAGACACATTGTATTGGGAAGGTGAAGAATATGTCTGGACTTCTTCAGGAGATACAATCTTCCTTAGAGATTCAGATAACAAGCTTGTTTTATGGGAAAGTAAAGGATATTAGAAGATATGATTATGTTGGTAAAACCTAGGTTGTAATTACAACCCTCAAAACATATCAATAGTCATAACACTGTTTTATCATTAATTATATTTCTCTGGGGCGGGTGACAGTAATATTTAAATATGTGTTTATTTTATTTATTATAACATAATCCCTAGAGATCCTACGGGGTCTCTAGATGATATTCTTTTTTGTATTCTTGCTACTTCATCTCATTGCATTCTTCAGGAGGAATTATTAACAATTCTCCATAACCATTGTCAAGAATGAGTTTATTGACAAATAAAACCTCTCCAAAATCATTTACATAAACATATCTCAAAAGCCTGCTGTATCTATCTTTGTCAGTTATAGAAGATTTTAATGTTACTTCCTTATATAAAATAAGAGAGCGGAGATAACTCTTTGCATCTTCATAACCTTCTTTGTTTTTTTCTGGTGTATCAACACATAAAAGCCGCACTTTTAGTATTTTATCTGAATTTCCATCATAATATTCAAATGTATCTCCGTCTATGATTCTCACCACAGTATTATTTTCAAGTTGAGTCTCATCGTATGGTTTGGGAATTGAAAAAATAAATGCAACTATCAAAATAATAAAGGCCAGGCTTATTAGTATGTAGATTATATTCTCTTTTTTCATATTTGCATAAGGGAGTTAATTGCTATAAATCTTTTGATTTGTGAAAGAGCAGGACAGAAAAAGAATAATCTTTCTCTATACAAGATAATTATTATTCAAAAAGAGATGTTCATTAACTTCAAGGAATAACAAAGAAAGGAATTATGGAGAATAACAATACTTTTAAAGAAAGAAATGAGTTGGTTGTTATATAAAATGGATACAAAGATGGATAATCTGAGTACTCTAAGGATTGAAGAGAGTTCTTCTAGCATTAATGTTCATATTCATTATCCTTTTAGGGATAATTATATACAATTGAAAGGAGGTTTAAATAAATAAACAAAATGAAAAAACTTTTGAAAAAGAAAGTTAATGTGTTTGGAAAAAGTGTGCCGGTGTTTGCTATTGTTATTCTAGGATTGGCTTTAGTAAGTGCTGCTTTGATATCTTTTTGGGGAACTATAACTGGAAGTGTGATTGTTACACAAGGTTTGTTCTTAGATGGAAAGAATTATGAAGCGCAAATAACAGAAACTTGGAATCCATTTACTTCGTTAGAATCTAAGACATTTGTTTCTGCACATTCTTTAGAGAATGATGCTAGTGTAGATGCAGAAGTTCAGTTAGATTATAAGTGTGTGGATAGTAATTGTGAAGGTATTATAACAGGATATTACAATCCTTCAATGGAAAAGATTATAACAGGTGCAGATAGATTGGTTGCAACTCAGAATGATGATGGTGGTTGGGATTGGACAAATCCAGATTTAGTTTTAACAAGTCCAAGTCCAGAAAATACTTTTGGTGTAACTGCTCAAGGTTTGTTAACAGCATATGAACTTACAGGAAATCAAGATTACTTAGATGCTGCTAAATTAGCAGGAAACCACTTAGTTACACTTTTTGGAACAAATATTATAGACAATCGTATTAATGCATTTGATATTGTTTTTCTATATAATTTAGGAGAAATTAGTGGTGTGGATACATATACTAATAAAGCAGATGATTTAATAGGTACTTTAACAGAAGACAATTATTGGGCACATAACTATGGAAGCTTTTGTAGTGCTACAACTGGTTGCACAGCACAAAATATGTTTGATGCTATTAAAAATCGTAGAGGTGCTGCAAATATAGGAATTATTCTTTGGGATTTAGCACCATGGGTAAAGGCTGCAAATTTAGGAGAAGAATATTCTTGGGCAAATGATTTGAAAAATATAATGGATGTTGCATATGATTCTTTAACTAATGATGGTGAACTTTACAATATAGGATTATCAGGTGTTGTTTCAGCAACTGGAAATCCAAGTGCAGTAACAGCTTTAATTAATAAACAAGCATCTACTGGAGAATGGACAAGTGGAAATGGCGCAGAACAAGACACAGCATATGCAGTAATGGCTTTGATGAGTGTTGGAAAAATGACAGAAGCAGTTAAGGGTGCGATATGGCTTGCAAGTACTCAAGGTTCAGAAGATGGTTGGAGTACTCCTGAAAATACAGAAGTAACAAGTGAGGTTTTACAAACAATGTTGCTTACAGAAGAATTAACAAATCCATTTAAAATTGCAGTTCCAGCAGGAGAATCAGTTGGTTTTGCAATTGTAAATCACTTTCCAAAAATGTTAGTTCCAGATACTTATATAATAGAAACAAAAGTAATGCCAGTAACAGCATAAACATATTTTATTTTTATTTTACCAATTTTATTTTAAAGGGAAGAAGGAGAAAGAGGAAAGAAAAATGAAACCCTCCTTGACGAGGGTCTTTCATAGTCATGCCGAAAGGCAAAACACGGAGAGAAAAACGAATGAACAAGAAAACAGCAATAGTAAGTATATTATTTGGGATATTACTAATTGGAATTGTGTCTGCTTCTTTTTTAACTTATTTTGGGAAGATTACTGGAAGTGTTGAGGTTAAAGCTCCGGTGTTTTATTTGGATGGGTCAGTTGTTCCTATTCCACCAAATACACCAAATTTAGCATATAGGTATCTTTCAGCTAATGAGGTTCCAGATGAAGAAAATGTTACTTATTTATTTGATGGGAATAGATTAATTTATGTATCTGAACCCTTAGGACTTGATTATTTTTATGATTCAGCATTCAATATAAAGATTAGAGTAAAAACAAACGAAGAAGGCAATTTATTACAATTAAGAATTACAAAAATAGATAAGAACATGGTAGAGTCTGAAATTTGTGAGCCAGTAAACCCAATAAATATCAGTTCTTGGTATGATGAGTTTAGAATTAGAGAAACATCTTGCTTATCAAATGGAGAAATAATATTAAATCCAACCGATAGAATTGGATTGGAAATTAGGGGAATTGGTGGAACTGCAGAATACTGGATAAAGACTGCTTATGAATCTTCATCTACAGGTTCTTCAAGAATAGAGGTATCAGCAATATGAATCACAAAACATTAACATTAATCATAACAAGCATCTTCATAATTGGAATTATGATTGTTATAACTGCAGGTCTTGTTTCTGCAGAAGAAGAATATATTGGAGTTATAAGCAACACAACAGGAATAGATATCTCTAATTTCATAGCAGGAAGTACAACAACAGCAAATTTCAGTTTTGATTATGAAGATATTTATGATGCAGACAAACATTATCCTCTTATATTCAAAATAAACATTAGTTATCTAGAAGATGCCGAAGAGTGTCAATTAGACGATTGCTCTGTCTGGAAAAATGATTTTGAAATTGATGGTCTTTTAAGAAGATACTATCTTTTTGGTGCATTACATAAAGATATAAAATTAAAATGTAGTGAGGAATCTCCATTAACAATAAATCATCAAATGGGTTCAAATACATTAGATGTCCCAGAAGGGATTTTTTATTGTTATAATACTACTGAAGGAACAATTGAAACCCTAAAAAAACGTAATAAGATTTTCCTTAATATCTTTTCAAATCCTGCACTTTATCCTGCAACATATAAGATAACTGCACAAATGTTTTATGCAAATGATACTTATTCTCCTATTGTAAATATAACTAACAAGAATGACTTTAATGTTTATTATAGAGAAGGAAACAATATTGAAGTTCAAGCAACAATAAATGAAAATATGGGTTTAAGTAATAAATGGGGAACAATTTTCACTCCAACACAAAATATCACTGTTCCATTTTCTCATAAAACAGAGGGAATTTATTATTTTACAAAGATGCTTCCAAATGATATTCAAGAAGGAAATTATATTTTAAAGATAACTGCTGAAGACACAAGTGGAAATATTGGAAATGACAGCACAACACTTAAAATTGACATGACTGCTCCTGTAATAACTTTAGTCTCTCCTGAAGATAAGTCAGTGGTTTCAGAGATTATCCCACTAAAAATTAACGTTACTGACGAGAAATCAGGCACGAATCAAAGCAGTGTTTATTACAGATTAAGAGAAATTATTAGCAAACAAATCTGCCCTGAAATTGGCGTTCCATTGGGAAACTATTCATGTGCAAGAACTGACTGGATAAATCTTCCCTATAATCCTACAACAGGATTTTATGAAAAAGAGGTCAATACAACAGAATTAAATTTAAATTCAGGGGAGTATTGGCTAGATGTGAAAGCTAAAGATATTCTCGGAAATGAAGGATTCCTTGAATAAGATGAAAAAAATACTCCCCTCAATAATTTTAGGAATTTTTCTAATAAGTTTAATTGGTGCTTTTTCTATTTGTGTAGATAAAACCTCACCATCAGCACCATCAAATCTTGCAGTAACAAGTTCAGGACAAAATTTAATTTTAAACTGGCCTGAAGCACATGATGAACCAGACTGTAGTGAAATTGATTATTATATTATTTCAAGAGATGGAACAAAGATAGGAGAAGTTGAGGGAAATATTTTAAGATTTACAGACACAGCAAATCTGCCTGTCGGGAGTTATAATTACACAGTTTTTGCTATAGATAGAGTAGGGCATAATGGCGGACCTGCAATAAAAATTGAAATTAAAACTGCACCGAGCAATGGAGGAAATACTCCTTCTGGTAGTAGAGGAAATACAATTGTCGTTGGAGGAGAAGCTGAAAGTTCTTATGTTTGTTATGAAGATTGGCAATGTAGTGATTGGAGCGAATGTGCTAATGGAGAACAAACAAGAACATGCACAGACAGTGCAAAATGTGGAACAACTTTAAACAAACCTGTAATATCTCAAGAATGTAAAGTAGAAACAACTTCTTCAAGAAACTTCTTAACAGGAGCAGTTACAGGAGTAGGTAACTTTGTGTCATCTCCTGTTGGAATTGCTACGGGTTTTGGAGTTATAATAATTTTAGCTGGAAGTATTGCTCTTGTTAGTTTTAGAAAGAAGAGATTTTCAAAAAAGAATTAATTTTAATCTATATAAAATATAATCAGTTGTAGAGATATAACAACTAATTTCAAAATTATTAAATATGCTTATAGGAAGATTTATATACCTTAGGTGTATATTTATACACTATAGGTTAACAGTCTAAATACACCTGTAAGAAAGTATAATATGGTAACAAAGAATGAAAGCAAAGTCTTAAGAATGATTTTAATGGCTTTTGGAGAAGATTATTCTATTAATTATATTGCAAAACAATGCAATTTAACCCCAAACGGAACTTTTAAAATTCTAAAGAAATTTGAAAATCTGGGAGTATTAAAATTAAAAAAAGTTGCAAACATAAATTCTTATAAAATTAATTTTACAGACAATAAAACAAAAAGCATACTTGAACTCTCTCTAATTCCTGAAATTTCTGGAAAATTGAAATTCAGAATGGAAGATTTGAAACCCTTAAAGAATATCACAGAAATCTGCATAATATTTGGCTCATATATTGATGAAAAAAAACAGCCAAATGATTTGGATATATTTTTTATGATAAAAAAAGAGAATTTTGATAAATATAAAATATTAAGCAGGAAGATATATCAGACAATGCCTATAAAAGTTCAAGATGTTCTTCAAACAAAAGAAGATTTAAATAAAAATATTATTAATAAGGACAAAGTAGTAATGGAAATATTTAGAAAGGGGGTTATTTTATGGGGGTATGACAAATCCATAAAGATAATTGGAGATGAAAAATAAATTAGGGATAAAAATAAAACAATGAAAGATAAACTAAAAGATTGCTTTAAATCAGGAGAAAAAGGAGAAAGACACAAGGGGTTAAGAAAAGTTAAATTAGATGAAAGTTTAGTTGAAGGACATCTTAAAAAAGCAATACATAATTTTAATGCAATGGATGAATTCAATAAAAGGGGATATTCTGATTGGAGTGCATCTGCTTCTTTTTACTGTCTTTATCATTGTTTGCTTGCAATTTTGGCTAAAAATGGAACAGAATCAAGAAATCAGACATGCACTTTTGCATTTATCCAAAATATGATTGACAATAAACAATTATCCCTTACAAACGAAGAATTAAATGAAATATTTGATAAAGAAATAACAGATAATTTAATTTATAGCAATAAAATATTAGATATAAGAGAAAATATGCAATATTCAATTAAAACATTATTAGAACAAAGAGAATTTAATACCCTAAAACAAAGAACAAAAATATTATTAGATAAATTAAGAATGGAAATAGAAAAATGAAAACAAATAATTCTCGTTAATTTTAGAAAGAAGAGATTATCCAAAAAGAAATAATTTTAATTCTATATAATTCTCACATTAACTAATTCTCTTTGTGTCTACTTAGAAAAGTTTATAAATATTGTGGACATAAGATAATTATGGTTTACACAGAAGTAAGGAACATCAAAGGGAGAAAGTATTATTATAGAGTTATCTCTGTGAGAGAGAAAAACAAAGTCTCAAAGAAGAGAGTATATCTTGGATGTGAATTATCTAAACAAGATATATCCTATAAAGAAAAGGAAGCAGATAAAAAACTATTAGGTGAAAATACTAAAGTTAATAGGGAAATTGATAAAATTAAATTAAAAATAAACCATATATTGAGAAAAAATAAGGTAACAAAAGCGGGGATTTTTGGCAGTTATTCAAGAGGGGAACAAAGAAAAGACAGCGATATTGATATGGTTGTTGAGATTGATGATAAAAACATGAGTTTGATGGGGTTTATAGGATTAAACTTAGCCTTGGAAAAGATTTTGGGAAAAAAAGTAGATTTGGTGGAATATGGTGCTATAAAACCTTTAATTAAAGAAAAAATACTTAATGAGGAAATAAGAATAATATGAAAAGGGATATTAATTTATTTATTCAAGATATATTGGAAAATATTAATCTAATTGAGGATTCTATAAAGGGTTTATCAATAAAACAATTTGAATCAAACAGATTAATTATAGATGCTACTCTTAGGAGATTAGAGATAATTGGAGAAGCAGTAAAAAACATTCCAAATTCTTTTAGAGAGAATTATCCCAATATCCCATGGAAAAACATCGCAGGATTTAGAGATAAATTAACTCACGCATATTTCGGAGTTATACTGGAAAGAATTTGGAATGTAATAGAAAAAGATTTGCCTTCTTTTAAAAAAGAAATAGAGAAAATAAAGATTGAAGATTAAAATAATTGGGATTTATTGTATAAATAGAAGAAAAAAGAAATAATTTAATTTTATATAGCATAGATTATCAAAAATCTGTTTTTCCCAACAACAATAAAATATTTATACTCTTATCATTAATTATTTTAATGGATATAACTGAAAGGAGGTTTAAATAAAAATAATATGAAAAAAACAATAATAGGAATGTATGTTTTTGTTGTAACTCTATTACTAGTTACTTCGTTGATTTCTGCATCTATGATTCTCCCTGCAAATGAGAATGCATGGAAACATTCTCCAGTCATAAGTGAAAATGGTGGCTTAGAAAAAGTGGACTTTATTCATTATGCAAAGCCAACAAATCCTGCAAAACCGGCAAAAACAGTAACTTGCTACAAATTAATGGGAGTAAAGTGGAACACACTTCCAGTAAATTATATAATTAACCCAACTAATCATCAAGAATTATCAGAAAGTTTTGTTATTGGTGCAATATCTACATCAGCAGAAACTTGGGATAGTGCAACATCTCAAGAACTGTTCAACAATGCTTATGAGGTAGATTATTCAGCAAGTTATGGTGTGCAAAATTTTCAAAATGCAATTGATTTTGGTGATTATCCAAATGATGGTGTAATAGCAGTAACTTCTGTTTGGTATACAAGAGTTGGAAAGCAGATTGTTGAATTTGATATGAGATTCAACACAAGATTTAACTGGGGAGATGCAGAAAATAATCCTGCATTAATGGATTTACAAAACATTGCAACACACGAACTCGGGCATGCAGTTGGCATGGGCGACTTATATAATAGTTGTATAGAAGAAACAATGTATGGTTATGGAAGTTTAGGAGAAACCAAGAAACGAGATTTAGGAACAGGCGACATCTCAGGAATCCGAGCATTGTATGGAATCTAAACAAATTTAATTTTATTTTTTTCTTTCTTCCTTTCCTTTTTTCCAAATCCTCTTCTTTTTTTAGACCATCATAATCAAAAAAAGAAAGCAATATATACCCCAAAAAACTATTATTTTGCATGGGTAAGGAAATCATTCCCAAGGTAGAGTTTTCTCTAACAGGGAGAAGACTTGAGCATAGACTCGCCAGAGAAGCCCGAAGAGTAATAAATAAAATGGATATTCCTGAAGAAGAAAAAACAGAAATGAAAGATATGTGGTTTGATTATTTGCTTGAATATGAAAAAGAATATAAGAAGTATTGTCAAGCATTTAAAAAATACAATCTTCCTCCCCCAAATTCAATGTAAAATCTTAAATTTAATTCTGCCAGGCAAACTAATTTTTTGGAGAACGGAGATAGCTTTAAAAGCAAATAATATTTAATTCTGTGATGAAAATAAATAAAATTTTTTGGGGAAAGCTTGTAAGCATAGACTTAACAGGATGCAACGACAAGATAACTAAGCCCCAGGAGATTCGGCGTTTCTGCGACAAACTTTGCAAGAATATTAAAATGAAAAAATACGGGCCACTTCACCTTAAAAGATTTGGTGTTGGAAAGCTTGAAGGATATTCATTCATGCAATTTATTGAAACTTCTTCTATAACTGCTCATTTTGAGGAACAGCAAAATCCCAAAAAAGCATTTATTGATATATTCAGCTGCAAGGATTTTAATGAAAAAAAAGCAGGAGAGTTTTGCAAATCTTTTTTTGGTGCTGATAAAGCAAAAATAAAAGTTATTATAAGGGAATAAAATTAATTAATAGAGAATATAGTTATCTTAGTAAAATCATATCTTGTAATTATAGTATTATATTTTATCATTAGTTCTAACTCAACCTAAAACCTTGCTGTTACAGATAATTAAATTCTCTTAGGGGCAGGCGGGAAAACTTTATAAATCATAATAAACCTATTTTTATGTAGACTATGTTGGCGGGTTAGCCCTCCGCTGCTTGCAAACGGGCTTCATGGCAAACTACGGGTGGAACGTGATAAGTGCGTTAAAGAATCTTTGTTCCTACATTGACGCTTTGTCTGTTTTGATTTCGTAGATGCGAAGTGGGTCAGGCCTTGATCGGAGCAGCCCTAAACACCTATTGGAATGCTTAGCAGGTTGCAGAGCCGAGGAAGAATGAAGACAAATTCTTTAATTATCTTTGAGCTATTCACCCTGTCTACACTGAATTTTCTTCTAAATTGCATTATTAAGATTAAAAACTATTTTATCATTCCTTTCAAATAAGGCATCTTTGATTCAATAAATTCTATAATCTCTTTCTTATATTGGGTATTTAAAGAAATTGCCTGATAATTTGGTTTTTTGTGAACTATAACCCAACCTTTCTTAGAAAGTTCTTTAATTATATCCTTTAAATTTTGAAATCTCTTAAAATGTTCCGTTCTGTCATATTTTTCTCCCCAATTTCCTTTACCTCTTGCTAATGCCGACATAAGTTGAGCTTTTTCTAAATCTGAAGCCATAAAATCTATTATTTCCCTATATATTTAAATGTTGCTATCTTTGACACTTTAATAACAAATATAGAAATATTTAAAAAGTATGATTTTCATACTTTTATATGAAAATAAAAGAAAACAAGTCCTTTTTCCTTATGCAGTTTGGAGATACTCCTCAACTTAGAGTTCTTGATTTCTTAATTGGGTTTCATTTCTTTGATTATCCTTTGACTGAAATAGCAAGAAATAGCAATGTGAGTTATAATTCTCTAAAATCTTTTTTTGATAATTTTATAGAATCTGGGATTGTTATTAAAACTAGAAAAGTTAGGAAATCTGATTACTACAAACTTAACCTTGAAAATCTCTTTGTTAAAAACTTAATTAAACTTGATTGGATGCTTGTTAAGTCAAATGTTTTAGAAGAAGAGCCAAAAAATATATTAAAAGTTAAATCGCCTTGTTAAAATTTGAACTGAAAAATTTTTAGATTAATTCTTCTTAAAAGAAAGATTATTAAATTGCTTAACACTTCTTTTATAATTATGGATGAAATAGACCCGTGGGGAGCAAAAGAGATTAAAATTGATGAGAAACTCATAAAGGAATTTGGATTAAAAAAGTTTGACAGGGAAAAACCTCCTTTTAATCATTATCTTTTTGAAAGAGGAATTCTTTTAGCACACAGGGATTTTGATATTATAGAAAAAAATCTCAAATCAAAAAAACCAGTTATTCAATTAACCGGTATTGCTTCTTCAGGTTCCCTGCATCTTGGACATAAAGTAGATGTTGATGTTTATTTAATGCTGAGAAAATTAGGAGCAAAAAGTTTTTTTGTGGTTTCTGATATAGATGCTTATGTTTCCCGCCCCAATTCAGTAATTCCCAGCCTTGATAAATCAAAAGAATATGCAGTGGATATAATTGCACATCTTCTCGCACTGGGAATACCCAAAGAAGAGATTTATGTGCAGAGCAGAAAAGAACCGCGCTATTATGAATTTGCTTTTGAAGTTTCAAAAAAAATAACTGAAAATGAATATAAGGCAATTTATGGGCATCTTAATCTTGGAAAACTTTCTGCAAATCTCCTTCAGTATTCAGACATACTTCACATGCAGTTAAAAGAATATTTTGGCCCAACACAAACTATAACAGGAATAGGCATAGAACAGGACCCCCACGCAAGAGCATGCAGAGATTTAGCAAGAAAACTTCCTTACAAAATGAAACTTCCTTCTTTCATTTATTTTTTACACCAATCGGGATTGCAGAAAGGAAGCAAGATGAGTGCTTCAATGCCTGACACTGCAATTTTCCTTGAAGATTCTGAAAATGAGATAAAAAGAAAAATAAGCAAAGCTTTTTCAGGAGGACAGGAAACTGCTGAACTTCACAGAAAAAAAGGGGGAGTTCCTGAAGCAGACAAAGCCTATGAAATTCTTTTTTATCATCATCCTGATTCAAAATTTGTAAAGAAAATATACGATGACTACAAATCAGGAAAAATGCTTACAGGAGAATTAAAAAAAATATGCACAGATTTTTTAGTATTATTTGCAAATGAACACAGGAAAAAAGTTGAGAAGAATCGAGAACTCGCAAGAAAAATCGTATATAATAAATAAAGATGATAAAAAGAGGGAACAAAACAGGGCAATTCTATTTTATGGCAACAATAATTATAATTGGGCTTATAATTGGGCTTGCAGTAATCTTCAATTATTCAACTAAAAGTAATTCTTATGAAGCAGAGGAAATTGCAAAAGAACTAAGCATAGAAAGTGAAAAAGTTATGGATTATGATAGTTTTCATTCTTCAGATGAATTTGAAGTAAACTTTGCGAAAGATTATTCTTCTTATGTTGGCAAAGACAAAGAAATTTATTTTATACTTGTTAATGGAGAACAAAAAGAGGCTTACAAATATACTGAAGGAATAAAGATTGATTTAATCAGTTATTTAGAAGTAATAGGTGAGGAAATACAATTTTCTCTTGACAATAGAATTTATGTTTTCAAACTTGAAGATGGGAAAAATTTTTACTTTTTAGTGGCTTACAATAAAAGAGGAGAAAGATATGTATTTTCAGGTTAAATCAAAAAAAGCTGTAAGTGTTATAATAGGATATGTTCTTCTTGTTACATTTGCAGTTATCATAGGTGTTATTGTCTACCAATGGATGAAAACTTATGTTCCTCAGGAGGATTTAAATTGTCCGGATGGAGTTTCAATTTTTATAGAAGATTATAGTTATGATTGCTCCTCAAAGATTCTCATTATCAATTTCAAAAATAATGGAAAATTTAACATAGGGGGATATTTTATTCATGCAACAAGTTCTCCAGAGCAAGAACTTGCAACAATAGATTTATCAAAAAACAACACTGATACTACTTCAGTAATTGTTGGGTCTACAGGAATAAAATTTGGGTTAATAGGAATTGACAATTCTCTCAAACCGAATGATATAGAAACAGAAAGATATAATCTTACAGGAACAGTTAATATATATTCTATTGAAATTCTTCCTATAAGATGGCAAAAAGAAAAAAATAGAAATATTTTGGTAAGCTGTAAAGATACAAAAATAATAGAGGGTATTGAATGCGATTAATCAAAGAATTTAAAAATAAAGAAGTGCATATATTAAAATGAAAAAGAGTGTGAAAGGGTTATCTCCAGTAATTGCGACTGTTCTTTTGATTACAATAGTTATTGTAATAGCTCTTATTGTTTTCCTTTGGATTAGAGGAATGACAGAAGAAGCAATAACTAAATTTGGAAACCAAAATGTGCAATTAGTTTGTGGTCAGGTTGCTTTTGAAGCAAGTTATACTGGAAACACATTATACATAACAAATCCTGGAAATATTCCTATATTCGGAATGAATGTTAAAATTATTGGAGAAGGAACACATTCAACTATAGATTTGAGAACCGAATCAGATAACTGGCCTGGAATGGGACTAAATCAAGGAGGGGCTTTTTCAGATGATTCTCTGAGTGAACTTCTGAATGGAAATGAAATAATTCTTATTCCTATTCTTATAGGAGAATCTAAAAGTGGAAGAAAAACTTATGTTTGTGATGAAAACCAATATGGATTCCAGATTATAATTTAAAATGAAAAACAAGAAATTTTTCAGCTTCGGCAGGTGGAATTCGTAGATGAAAAACAAGAAATCTCTTTCTACAGTTATTGCAACAGTTTTGCTCATACTTCTTGTGACAGTTGCAACAGCAATTGTGTGGGTATTTGTGAATAATATTGTAAGTGAAAGAACCAAAGGAGTTCAGTCGTGTTTTGATGTAGAATCTTCTGGGAAAGTAACTATAAATAATTATTATACGTGCTTTAATTCTACAGCAGGGGAAGTTCAGTTTTCAATAAATATAGGGGATGCTGAAATAGATAGCCTCGTTATATTTATACTCGTTGGTGGAAATTCAAGAAGTTTCACTTTAACAAATATAGATAACATAGCTGCTGACGGATTAAGACCTTACAAAGGAATTGATACTGATGCTGTAAAACTCCCTGGAAAAAATGAAGGAAGAACATATGTTGCAAATTTTCCAGGAGTAGAAAAAGTTGATTGGATAAAAATAGCCCCAGTAATAGACAAAAAACAATGCGATTCAAGTGATGCAACTTATGAAATTGATAGTTGTGCTTTATTGGCAAGTTAAATTGTAGCTGATGAAAAATATTATAAACCAAATTCTATTTAAAATCCCATGAATAAAAGAGGCAATCTAAAAAGAGGTATCTCTTCAAAAAATCCTAGGGGGCAGAGCCCAATAATTTTTCAAAAGAAAAATCCTAGGGGGCAGGTATGGGTTGAGACTGTCATTTATCTTTTGATAGCTTTTGTAATGATGGGATTGGTTCTTTCTTTTATAAGACCTAAAATAGAAGAATTGAGAGACAAGGCAATAATAGAGCAATCACTTGAAATAATAAAAGATATTGACAATTTAATTGTAACTATAGGAAGTCCGGGGAATAAAAGACTTGTTGAAATTGGGATAAAAAAAGGCTCTCTTACTATTGATTCTGAAAATGATACAATAATTTTTGAGATGAGTAGCAGGTATATATATACAGAACCAGGGGAAATTGTCCAGATAGGAAACATAAATGCACTAACAGAAATAAAAGGAAGAGAAAATGTGATAACTCTCAAAAGGAATTTCAGCGAAGAATATAATCTTACTTACAAGGATGAAGAATCTTCCAAAACTTTAGGCAAAAGCGCAACTCCGTACAGATTATTTTTCACAAACGAAGGAGAATTATCAGACAAAATAATTATAAATTTTGACACAGAATAATGGTAGAAAAAACAAAAAAAACAAGATGACAAAAACAAATACAGATATAAAGGATTATCCAAGACCAAAAATAAATTTTAATCCAGTAATTCCTCCTTTAAAAAGAATAAAGGATAAAACAAAAGTTGATGTAAGATATTGCCTTGTAGCCCCTTATGCTTTTGCTCATATACATTGGAACCCTGAAATCTATGAGGTTGTTTATGAAATTGAAGAGCCAGTATTAACAGAGGAAGAAAAGAAACACAAGGAAGAAATAATAACAGCCATGAATAACATGATTGACTTTGAAACAATTGTTGAAAAGGAAAAATCCAAATTGATTGATTATATTGACAAAAGATTTAAACTTCTGGCTATAGAACTTGGAATAGAAATCTCTTATGAAAGTTACAAAAAAATGTTTTATTATCTTTGCAGAGACTTTATGGGATTTAATGAAACAGAACCTCTGCTAAGAGATTATTTTGTCGAAGATATAGAATGCAACGGAGCAAATTCCCCAGTTTATGTGGTTCACAGAGTTTACAGAAATATGAAGACCAGTCTCATATTTAAAGATGCTGACAAACTTCAGAGTTTTGTTGAAAAACTTGCACAGAGATGCGGGAAATATATTTCTTATGCAAAGCCAATTCTTGACGGAAGTCTCCCGGACGGCTCGAGAGTAAATGCAACTTACACAAAAGACATAACAAGCAAGGGTCCCACATTTACAATAAGAAAATTTACAAAGACTCCGTGGACACCTGTTCAATTAATTTCTTTTGGAACATTGAGTCCTGAAATTCTTGCATATTTATGGATACTCGTGCAGTACAAAATGAACATACTTATTACAGGAGGAACTTCCTCAGGAAAAACTACTTTGCTTAATGCAATAGCATTTTTTATTCCTCCAGAAGCAAGAGTAGTTTCAATTGAAGATACCCGGGAATTAAATTTGCCCAGAGATAACTGGCTCCCAAGTGTTGTGAGAAGCGCCACAGGAATAGGTTCTACAGGAGAAATAAGCCTTTTCGACTTGCTTAAAAGTTCCTTCAGACAAAATCCTGATTATGTTATTGTAGGTGAAGTTAGAGGTGCAGAAGCATCTGTTTTGTTTCAGGGAATGGCTTCAGGACACGCTTCAATAAGCACAATACATGCAGATTCTGTGGATACTCTTATAAAAAGACTTGAAACTCCCCCGATAGAATTATCTCCAACTCTGCTGAATGTTTTGGATTGTGTATGCATAATGACTCATGCGATTGTAAACAAGGAAGAAACAAGAAAATTAAAAGAGGTTGTTGAAATAATAAATGTAACTTTAGATGGAATTGCCCTTACAAATACTCCATTTATGTGGAATCCCATGGAAAATGAATTCTATTCTAAAAAAAACAGCAAAATATTTGAAAAGATAAGAAAAAGATATGGAATGAAAGTTGAGGAATTGGATCTTGAATTCAGGAGAAGAGTTCAGCTTTTGTACCAAATATATCAAAAGAAAATTGTCAAATTTGAGGAAGTCCAGGAAATAATTAATGAATATTACAAAAGGCCCCTGGAAATTTTGAGGAAATTCGGAGTGGAATAATCAAAATATTTAATAACACAAATTACATTTTTCTCTTATGGATATTAGAAAGAGAAAAAGAGGGGAATCATCCGAAGGCCTTTCTTTTCTTAATCAATTAATAATGACTCTTGAAGAAGCAGAATTAAAACTTGAACAGGCTTATAAAAAAAATAATCCTGAACAAGTAAAAGCGGTAAAAGAATTTATTCTTAAAATACAAAAAAAAATATCTGAGGAGATAAAATGAAGATAAATATGGAAAATTTTGAAAAACTTAAGGAAATAATTTCCAAAGAAAAAAGAATGCTCAAAGAACTTAATTCCCTTGAAAATTATATCAAACGAGCAGATATAGGGGAGAAGAAAATGATTTCCTCACAAATTGCGCTTATTAAAAATGCTCTTAAAAAAACAAATGAAGAGATTCCCCCAATTCTTGAAAAAATAAACCTTATAAAAAATCTAAATCAAGAAAAGATAAAAGAAGAAACTCCTAAAATTAAAGAAGAAGAGACTCCCACAAAAAAATCCTTTAATATAAGCACGAGCCCTATAATTCTAAGAAAAGGATATTCTTTGAAAGACTTAAAGCCAACAAAACTTGAAGAGCAAACTCTAAAAAGAATGAGGAAAAAAAATGGAAAAATTGAGGTCAAAAAAGAAAAAAAACCAAGTGTTTATATTCAGCTTGCAAACCAGTGGTTTTCAAAACTTTCTGAAAAAATAATAAATGAAAAAACTTTCCAGGATTTGGAAAGGGACCTTATAAAAGCAAATCTCCAATTTACTCCAAGAAGCTACATTTCAGTTATATTTTTAACAACCCTTATAGCTTTTTTTGTTGGTATCTTTCTTGCAATATTCTTTTTATTTTTTAATATAGGGGCGGCTCTTCCTATAATAACAAAAGCAACCGGAGAATTCACAGCGAGATTATTGAAAGTTCTTCTTATTGTAATTCTTGCTCCAATTGCAACTTTTATAATCATGTACATTTATCCTAATCTTGAAAAAAGCTCAACAGAAACAAAAATAGGAAATGAATTGCCATTTGCTACAATTCATATGTCTGCTATTTCAGGTTCAATGATTGATCCAAGCAAGATGTTTGATATCATTATCTCCACACATGAATATCCTGCTATTGAAAAAGAATTTAAGAAACTAATAAATGAAATAAATCTTTATGGATATGATTTGGTAAGTGCTCTGAGGAACAGCGCTTATAATAGCCCAAGTAAAAAACTTTCAGAACTATTTAACGGACTTGCAACAACTATAAATTCAGGAGGATATCTTCCTGAATTCTTTGAGAAAAGATCGCAAACACTTCTTTTTGAAGATCGCCTTGAACAGGAAAAGAAAACAAAAGCCGCAGAAACATTTATGGACATATACATAAGTTTGGTTATTGCAGCCCCTATGATTTTGATGATTTTGCTCATGATGATGAAAATCAGCGGTTTGGGAATTTCCATGAGCACATCAATGATAACTATTATTATGGTTCTCGTAGTCACTATGATAAATGTTGTCTTCCTGACATTTTTACAATTAAAAAAATAAAATGAAAATAAGAAAT
>Ga0268276_1000470_pt1 | contig 48126 bp, 41 predicted proteins | sample saktaG_4_FD_190145 | JGI IMG/M metagenome (GOLD analysis project Ga0268276, IMG submission 190145) | Saline water microbial communities from Sakinaw Lake, British Columbia, Canada - sak_2010_1_5_45m | ecosystem: Environmental > Aquatic > Non-marine Saline and Alkaline > Saline ...
GGCTCCCTCTGCGGCCTGGGGCAGACGGCGCCAAACCCCGTCCTCTCCACGCTGCGCTATTTCCGGGAGGAGTACCTGGCCCATATCGTGGACCTGGCCTGCCCCGCGCGCGTCTGCAAGAACCTGACGACCTATTACATCGAGCCCGACAAGTGCGTCGGCTGTCTGCTCTGCCTGAAAAGTTGTCCGGTCAACGCCATTTCCGGGGAACGGAAAAAGGTCCATGTCATCGATCAAGCCGCCTGCATCAAGTGCGGCGCCTGTTTCAACATCTGCCCGGCCAAAGTCCAGGCCGTGACGAAATATACGGGAGAGCGGGGCCGGGCTCTGCGAGGCGGGGCGGCCGTCCCGAAAGACGCATGAAGCTCAGAATCGACGGCCTCGCGGTCACCGTGGAGGGCCGGCCCACGCTCCTCGAAGCCGCCCGGGCCAACGGTGTCTTCATCCCCTCGCTCTGCGACCACCCCGGACTCGACCCGTATGCGGCCTGCCGCCTCTGTCTCGTCGAGGTCAAAGGTCGGAAGGGCTTCGTCCCCGCCTGCAGCACGACGGTGGAAGAAGACATGGACGTCGTCACGTCGACGCCCGAACTCCAGGCCCTGCGACGGGGCATTCTCGAGCTCATCCTGGCCGAACATCCTCACGCCTGCCTGATCTGCTCCGAAAAGCCGTCCTGTGACGACTTCAAATCGACGATCCGGAAAACGGGCGAGGTCACGGGCTGCGTCCTCTGCCCGGCCAACGGCCGGTGCGAGCTCCAACGGGTCGTCGAGGCCATGGGCCTCGCGATCGTCCCCTTCCCCAGTCATCGCCGTCCCGGCGAGGTCCGCCGGGACGACCCGTTCATCGACCGCGACAACAGCCTCTGCATTCTCTGCGGACGCTGCGTCCGGGTGTGCCAGGAGGTCCGCGGCGCTTCCGTTCTCACGTTCGTCTCCCGGGGATCCGGGACCGTCGTCGGCACGGCTCTCGACCGCCGGCTGCTCGATTCGGGATGCCAGTTCTGCGGCGCCTGTGTCGACGTCTGCCCGACGGGATCGCTCACGGAGCGGGCCGCGCGCTACGAGCGACCGGCCGAGACCGAGTCCAAGATCGTCTGCCCGCTCTGCGGACAAGGGTGCGGACTCCTCGTCAAGTCGAGGGCAGGCCGGATCCAGGGGGCGGCGCCCGACCCGGCTGGCCCGGTCAACCGCAGTCAGGCCTGCGTCAAAGGCCGGTTCCTGATCAAAACCGCCGTCTATCATCCGCGCCGGCTGCTCCGGCCGATGATCAGGGACAACGGCTCCCTCCGTGAAGTCTCCTTCGACAAAGCCCTGGAGTCCGCGGCGGCACGCTTGGCCGGCTGCCGGCCCGGCGAGATCGCCGTCGAAGCCTCGGCCGACAGTTCCTGCGAGGACCTCCTCGTCCTCCACCGGTTCGCCTCCGAAACACTCAAGGCCCGCTCCGTCCTCGGCCCCTGGTCCGATTCCGCGGCCGCACGGCTTTCCGAATCGGGCCGGGGCTCGGGCCGGACCGTCCCGGTGAACTTCCGGCTATCCGACATCGGCGAGGCGCGAACGATCCTCCTCCTCGGCGAGAACCTGCCTCTCACCCAACCGCTCGTCAACCTCGAGGTCGTCCGGGCTCTCCGTAAGGGCGCCGCGGTGATCAGTGTCGGTCCGGCCGTCGGGCATTATTCTCCGTCCGGCGCGGTCGACGTTGGAATCCCGGCCGGGAAAGACGGTCTTCTGCTCTCGGCGTTGATCGCTTCCCTTTTGGAAGGCCCGGGTCCGCAGGCCGCACGGGCCCGGGGGTTCGAGGAGTTCAAAGCGTCGTTCGGCAAGTTCGATAAAGCCAAGACCCTTCGCGCCCTGGGGATGTCCAAGGAGCGGCTCCTTGAAATCGCCCGGCTGCTGGCCGGCGGCAAGCCGCTCGTGATCCTGTTCGGGACCGATTTTTCAAAGGTCGGCCGCGGCCCGGAGGGATCGGCGTCGCTGGCCAACCTGGCTTTGCTGGCCGGAGGCCGGCTCGTCCCGCTGGACGGCGGCGCCAATATGCGCGGCGCGCTGGCCATCTCCTCGGTGTTCGCGGGGCGGTTCCCCGGCGCGGCCGGACGCTCCGGAGCTTCCGCCGGCCCGGCGCCCCGGGCCCTCTATACCGCCGGTCCGTCGACGAAGGTCCGGCCGGGCGAAGCGGAGTTCGTCATCTTCCAAGGGAGTTACCTGGACGAACAGGCCGCGGCCGCAGATGTCCTCCTGCCCGAGACAACGGCCTTCGAAGCCTCGGGAACCACCGTCAACGTCGAGGGGAGGATCCAGGTCTCGGGCGCGGCCATCGGTCCGTTGGGCGCGGCCAGGCCCGGCTGGTCCATCCTGAACCTGCTGGCGACGAAACTCGGCGCGTCCGGGTTTCGGTATGGTTCGGTGGAGGATGTCCGGGCGGACCTCGTCCGGGCCGTCCCCGCGTTCAAGGCCCTCGGCCCGGTCGGCGGCGAACCATGTGGAGCATTCCTCGAAGAAGAGACGGGGGGGGCGGAGGCCTTCATCATCGTCGGTACGGACCGGACGGCGAAGCCCGCGAGAGGACCCATCGTTACGCGGGATCCGGATATCTATAAAGGCCTGAACCTGGCCCGGGAACACAAGAGCCTGAAACTCGTGCGGGGACGGTAATGCCGAAAATCCTTGACCAAAGACGACTCGTGCCCAACCTGCATCTCCTCGAAGTCCACGCTCCCGAAGTGGCCCGGAAATGCCGGCCCGGCCAGTTCGTCATCATCATGCCGGACGAGCGGGGCGAGCGCATCCCGCTGTCCATCGCCGATTGGGACGCCGAGCGGGGTTCGATCACGACCGTATTCCTGGTCGTCGGGACGTCGACCCGTAAGTTGGCCGCCCTCAAAGCCGGAGACGACATCCCGGTCTTCGTCGGCCCGCTGGGCCGGCCGTCCGAGATCGCCCCGTTCGGAACCGTCGTGCTGGCCGCGGGCTGTTTCGGCATCGGCGCGCTCTGGCCGACCGCCCGGGCCCTCAAGGCCGCCGGGAACAGGGTCATCGCGGTGATCGACGCCAAAGCGGACTACGTGGTCTACTGGAAGGACCGCTACCGTTCGGTTTGCGACCGGATCGTCTACTCTTCGCGCGACCACGCCCTGGCCTCCAAGGAGTTCATCCCGGGGCCGCTCGAGGAGGTCCTGAAGACGGAGGCCCCGGTCGCCCGCGTCATCTCGGTCGGCTGCACGTATCTCATGTACGCCAGCGCCCAGGCCACGAAGCCCCTGGGCATCAAGACGATCGTCAGCCTGAACCCGATCATGGTCGACGGCACGGGCATGTGCGGCGCCTGCCGCTGTACATCCGCGGGCAAAACGAAGTTCGCCTGCGTCGACGGGCCGGACTTCGACGCCCACGAGGTGGATTGGGGGGAACTGTTCATGCGCCGGAAATCCTATTTCGACGACGAGATCCGGTCGCTCTGCCGCTACGAGGAGATCGAACTTCCCTAGGACGAGGGACGGAAAGACATGGCCGAGGAAAAGAAAGAACTGGCCCCGGAGCTGAAGGAGAAGCTGAGGGCGGAGTTCGAAAAAGACTGGCGGAAAGACCTGCGAAAGGCCGTCCCGCCCAAGGACCGGATGAAGCAGGTCCGCCAGAAGATGCCGGAGCGGCCGGCCGACGAACGGAACAAGGACTTCAAGGAGGTCAACCTCGGCCTGACGCAGGAAATGGCCCTGGTCGAGGCCCGCCGCTGTCTCGACTGCGCCAACCCCCAGTGCGTCACAGGCTGCCCGGTATCCATCGACATCCCCAGTTTCATCAAGCTCATCGAGCGGGGCGAATTCCTGGCCGCCGCCTGGAAGCTCAAAGAAACCAATTCGTTGCCGGCCATCTGCGGCCGTGTCTGCCCCCAGGAATCTCAGTGCGAGGAAGTCTGCACCATGAGGAAGGCCTCCGGCGTCCCCGTGGCCATCGGGAACCTGGAGCGGTTCGCCTCCGATTTCGAGCGGCTGAGCGGCTCGGTCAACATCCCGCCGCTCCCCCCGCCGACCGGCAAGAAAGTGGCCGTCATCGGCGCCGGCCCGGCCGGGCTGACCGTGGCCGGCGACCTGGCCAAGCTCGGGCACAAAGTCACGATCTTCGAGGCCCTCCATGAATCCGGCGGCGTGCTCATCTACGGCATTCCGGAATTCCGGCTCCCCAAAGCCATCCTCAAGGCCGAGGTCGACTATCTCCGGCGCCTCGGCGTCGATATCCGGACGAGCTTCGTCGTGGGCATGACCGCGACGATCGACGACCTCAAGAGCGAGGGCTATGAGGCCTTCTTCATCGGCTCGGGTGCGGGATTGCCCAACTTCATGAAGATCCCCGGCGAGAATCTCGTCGGCGTCTACTCGGCCAACGAATACCTGACCCGGGTCAACCTCATGCGGGCCTATGATTTCCCGGCCTACGACACACCCGTATTCCAGGCCAGGACGGCCGCCGTCATCGGCGGCGGCAACGTGGCCATGGACTCCGTTCGGACGGCCAAGCGTCTGGGCGCCGAACGCGCCGTCATCGTCTACCGCCGTTCACGGACCGAAATGCCCGCCCGGACGGAGGAGATCCACCACGCCGAAGAAGAAGGGATCGAATTCCAGCTCCTGACGACGCCCATCCGCTATATCGGCGACGAGCACGGGCAGCTCAAAGCGATGGAATGCCAGAAGATGGGGCTGGGCGAGCCGGACGCCTCGGGCCGGAGGCGTCCCGTGCCGATCGAGGGCTCCGAATACACGATGGACGTCGACCTCGTCGTCTGCGCCATCGGCCAGAGCCCGAACCCGCTCATCCCCCAGACGACACCCGGGCTCAAGATGGGCAAGTGGGGGAACGTCGAAGTCGATTGGACGACCATGGCCACGAGCCTGCCGGGCGTCTACGCCGGGGGCGACATCATCCGCGGCGGGGCGACGGTCATCCTGGCCATGGGCGACGCGCGGACCGCGGCCGCCGAGATCGACAGGTACCTCCGCCGCTGACGGTGGGGAGGAAGGAGGCGGACATGGTCGACAAGAAAGCGCTGGCCGGGCTGGAGCTCTTCGAGGGGCTGCCCGAGCGAGCCCTCGAGGCGGTCGCAGCCATCGCCGAGAAGAAGCGTTACTCGCCCGGCGAGATTATTTTTTCCCCGGAGCGGGCATCGGAATGGGCTTTCCTGCTCCTAAAGGGTACGGTCCGCCTAACGGTACACGCTTCCTCCCTGCCCGAGCCGGTCACCCTGGCGTCGCTCGAGACCCCGGGCCAGGCGTTCGGTTTCTCCACCGTCGTCGGCCAGAGCCAGCACAACAGCTCGGCCGAGGCCGTCACGGAAGTCGAGGCCGTGGCCATCGACGGCCCCCGTTTTCTCGACTACCTCGCGAAGAACCCGGAGATCGGTTTCATCGTGATGAGGCGGCTGGCCCGGGCCATCAGCAGGCGCCTGGCGACTTTGAGGCGGCTGCTGCTGGCGACCATCGTTGATTACGAAAGGCCGGCCAGCACCATCCCAGAAAATTAGGAGGAGGATCCATGACCATCGAAGAAGCCATCAAGACGGCCATTCAGTACGAGAAAAGAGTCGTTCAGGTCTATGAAGAGGCCACCCGGTCGAGCGAAGACGAAACCGGGAAGAAGATCTTCGCCGCCCTGGTCAAGGAGGAGCAGCAGCACGTCGCCTACCTCGAATCCCGGCTGACCGAGTGGAAGGCGACCGGCCGGGTGACGGCCTCCTCGCTGGGCACGGTCGTTCCCTCGCGTGAGCGCATCGACGAAGGCGTCCGGACGCTCCAGAGCCGTGTCGCGAGGAAAGCGCCGGAGGCGGAAATGCGGCTCCTCAAGAGAGCCCTCGACGTCGAGCTCGAAACGAGCGCATTCTACGGCCGCGTCGTCAAGGAGCTTCCCCCCGAGGGCCGCCCGCTGTTCGAACGGTTCGTCGAGATCGAGCACGGCCACCAAGCCATCGTCCAGGCGGAGATGAACTCGGTCGCGGGAAACGGCTACTGGTTCGACATCCCCGAGATCAGCATGGAGAGCTGACCGGCCGGGACACCCGGACGGCGCTCGTGGGGCCGGTTGACACCGTCGGCCCCGATGCAGTATAACGGCTATCCTGAATATCACGGACATCCCAAAGGAGTCATCCATGCCGAATACTTTCATCTCCGACATCCGCCAAAAGGCCGCCAAGAAGTTCCTCCGGATCGCCTTCCCCGACGCGGAGGATCCGAGGACCCTGAAGGCGGCCTTGACCCTCAAAGGCGGGAAGATCGCCGAGCCCTGGCTCGTCGGCAACCCGACGGCCATCGAAAAGATCGCCCGGGACAACGGTCTCGAGATCGGCGGCATCCCCATCGCCGACCCGCTGACGTTCGAAGGCAAGAACGAACTCGTCAAGCTCCTCTTCGAAAAGAGGAAGGCTAAGGGCTGGACAGCCGAACAGGCCGCCGAAGCGGCCAAGAGCCCCCTCTACTTCGCCGGGCTGCTCCTCGAGACCGGCCGGGTCGGGGCCGTCGTCGGCGGCAACATCTCGGCCACGGGCGACGTCATCCGGGCCGCCATCCACACGGTCGGCACGGCGCCCGGGATCTCGACGGTCTCGAGCTATTTCATCATGGTCTTTCCGGAGAAGCTCCTTTGCTACGCCGACTGCGCCGTCGTCCCCAACCCGACCGCCGCCCAACTGGCCGACATCGCCCTGACCTCGGCCAAAAACTTCCAGGCGGTCACGGGCGAGGAGCCCCGCATGGCCATGCTCTCTTTTTCGACCAAGGGTTCGGCCGCCCACGCCGACGTCGACAAGGTCGTGAGCGCGACGAAGATCGCCAAGGAAAAGGCGCCCCATCTCCTCCTCGACGGGGAGATGCAGGCCGACGCCGCCCTGGTCGCCTCGATCGGCGAGCGGAAGTGCAAAGGCAGCCCGGTCGCGGGCAAGGCCAACGTCCTCGTCTTCCCCGACCTCGACGCCGGGAACATCGGCTACAAACTGACCGAACGGCTGGCCGGGGCGGAGGCCGTCGGCCCGATCGTCCAAGGGCTCAACAAGCCCTACTGCGACCTCAGCCGCGGCTGCTCGCCGGACGACATGGTCAATGTCGCCGCCATCTGCAGCCTGATGGCTTGAAAAACGAGAGGCAGTCCCGAGCCTCGAGGGGCAGCTTGATGGCCTGACAAAGGGAACATCCCTCCAACGGGCGGCTCCTTTCGGAGCCGCCCGTTTTTTTTGTTCCTTCACCATTATTGAGAGAAGGTCATTTTTTCGGGGACGTTCTGTTGACGAGCGTTTTAGAAAAAGATATAAATAGGTCCTCAAGAACAGGGATTAAGTTTCCGAATGACTGTCGTTCCGCATGACCTCTGGGAAGATTTTTTCAAGGGCGACCGGCTCGCCTGCGCCCGGCTGATCACCGCTGTCGAGAACGACCCGGAAGCCCTGCCCGAAATCCTGGACAAGGTCCTCCCGGCTCAGCAGGGCGGGATACGGATCGGGGTCACGGGGCCCCCGGGAGTCGGCAAGAGCACCGTGACCGCCGCCCTCGCCCGCCGAGCCGTCCAAAACGGTCATTCCGTGGGCATTCTGGCGGTCGACCCGACCAGCCCCTTCTCGGGCGGAGCGTTCCTCGGCGACCGCGTCCGCATGCAAGACCTCGGCGACGACCATCACGTCTTCATCCGCTCGATGGCCTCCCGCGGCGGCCACGGAGGCCTCTCCCCGGCGACGCCGTACGCGGCCGACGTGTTGGACGCCTTCGGCCTCGACCGCATCTTTATCGAGACGGTCGGCGTCGGCCAGGCCGAGCTCGATGTCCTCGACTGTTCCGACCTCGTCGTCCTCGTCCTCCAGCCCGGCACGGGCGACGTCATCCAAGCCCTGAAGGCCGGGATCACCGAGGCCGCCGACCTGTTCCTCATCAACAAGGCGGACCTCCAGGGCGCGGAGACGTTGCTCGATTCCCTGCGCTTCCTCATGGACATCAGCCCCGTCCGGAAGGGGAAGCCCTTTCCCCCGGTACGGGAGGCCTCGGCTCTCCTGGATAAAGGGATGGACGCGGTGTCCACCGAGGTCGAACGCCTCGTCCAGGACTGCGTCGAATCGGGGCGCTGCCGGGAAAAGCGCCGTACCCGGCTGGAGCAGGAGATCCGCTCGGCCATCCAACGGAAGCTCTGGGACGGATATTCGGTGCTGGCCGGCGCGGACGCTGCCATCCGCGCGGCCGCCGAGGAACTGATAGAGATAGGGGGGTCCCCCTTTCCCTACATCCGACGGGCCTGCTCGCGGATCCGGATCGAACTCGCCGAAGAAAGGGCCGGCTATGGCAAAAAAGAATAGCGAAGCCTGGAAAGAAAAATATAAGGTGAGCGGACTCCGCGACGCGGATTTCTCATCGATCTCCGGACGCCCCCTCCAGCCCCTCTACACCTGGGAGGACCTGGCCGGCGGCGACCCCGAGGCCGGGCTCGGCTGGCCGGGAGACTACCCCTACACCCGGGGCGTGCATCCCTCCATGTACCGGGGGAAGCTGTGGACCATGCGCCAGTTCGCCGGCATGGGCACTCCCGACCAGACGAACGAGAGGTACCGTTTCCTGCTCGACAAGGGCCAGACCGGCCTTTCGGTCGCTTTCGACAACCCGACCCTCTACGGACTCGACTCCGACCATCCGCTGGCCGTCGGAGAGGTGGGCAAGACCGGCGTCGCCGTGGACACCCTGGCCGACATGGAACGCCTCTTCGCCGGGATCCCGCTGGACCGCGTTTCGACCTCGATGACGATCAACGCCCCGGCGGCCTGGATCTTCGCCATGTTCCTGGCCAACGCGGAGAAGCGCGGCGTCGGCTTCGACAAGCTCCGGGGGACGCTCCAGAACGACATCCTCAAGGAATACATCGCCCAAAAAGAGTGGATCTTCCCCCCCGAGCCCCACCTGCGCCTCATCACGGACCTCATGGCCTTCTGCGCCGAAAAGGTCCCGCAGTGGAACACCATCTCGATCAGCGGCTATCACATCCGCGAGGCCGGCTCCACGGCCGCCCAGGAGCTGGCCTTCACTCTGGCCGACGGATTCTGCTACGTGGAACACGCCTTGGCGGCGGGCCTCGACATCGAGGACTTCGCGCCCCGGCTGTCTTTCTTCTTCAACTCCCATCTCGATTTCTTCGAAGAGATCGCCAAGATGAGGGCGGCCCGGCGGATCTGGGCCCGGGCGATGCGGGATAAGTACAAGGCGAAAAACCCACGGTCCTGGCTGTGCCGCTTCCACGTCCAGACGGCCGGGTGCAGCCTGACGGCCCAGCAGCCCGAGATCAATATCGTCCGGACGGCCCTCGAGGCCTTGGCCGGGGTCCTCGGCGGTTGCCAGAGCCTGCACACGAACTCCATGGACGAGGCCCTGGCCTTGCCCTCGGAAAAAGCCGTGGAGATCGCCCTCCGGACCCAGCAGATCATCGCCTTCGAAAGCGGCGCGGCCAACGTCATCGACCCCCTCGGAGGGTCCTATTATCTCGAAAAGCTCACGAACGACCTCGAGGAGGAGGCCGAACTCTACTTCCGGAAGATCGACGAACTCGGCGGCGTCGTCAAGGCCATCGAACTTGGCTTTTTCCAGCGGGAGATCACCCGAGCCGCCTACGAATACCAGCTCGCCCTGTCCCGCCGGAAAAAGTTCCAAGTCGGGGTCAACGAATTCGCCAACCCGGGCCAGGAACTGGAGATCCCCCTGCTCGAGATCGACGAGTCCGTGGAGAGGGACCATGTCGCATGGTTGCGGCGGACCAAGGCCGGACGCGACAACGAGGCGGTCCGGGACAGCCTGGCCGCTCTCAAGACCGCGGCGGCTTCCGACCGGAACTTGATGCCTCCCCTGCTCGAATGCGCCCGGCGGTACGCGACGCTGGGAGAGATCAGTGAAGCGTTGACGGCGGTCTTCGGGAAATACCGGGAACAGCCGTTTTATTAACGATCCAAGAAAGAGGGCAATGCCATGGCGGAGCGAAAGATCAAGGTCATCATCGCCAAGCCGGGCCTCGACGGCCATGACCGGGGCGCTAAGGTCGTCGCCCGGGCCCTGGTCGAGGCGGGCATGGAGGTCGTCTATCTCGGCCTCCAGCAGACGCCGGATGCCATCGTCCGGGCCGCCGTCGAAGAGGACGCCGACGTCATCGGCCTGTCCATCCTGTCCGGGGCCCACATGGCCAATTTCCGGAAGGTCCGCGAGCTCATGGAGAGCTCCGGCCTCGGCGACCGGTTGCTCACCGGCGGCGGGATCATCCCGACCAAGGACCAGGATGAGCTCAAGGAGATGGGCGTGGGGAAGGTCTTCGGCCCGGGCGACGACCTTCAGGAGATCGTCGAGTACATCCGGGCGAACGCCCGCCGCGTTCCCGGATAAACCGATACACGGAGGAACAACATGGATTTCACATTCTCTGAAGAACACCGCATGATCATCGACGGGGCCAAAAAATTCGCCGAAAAAGAATTGGCCCCTCTCGCGGCCGAGTATGATGAAAAGCAGGAAGCCAACGTTGGCGCTCTCAAGGCGCTCGGCGAGCTCGGCTACCTCGGGATGACCGTCCCCGATCAATACGGCGGGACCGGAGTGGGGGCCGTCGCCTACGCCGGGGCCATGATCGAGTTCAGCAAGGTCGACTCGGGCGTGTCCGTGGGCGTATCGGTCCAGAATTCCCTGGTCAACGACGCCATCATGATGTTCGGGACCGAGGACCAGAAAAAAGCCTATCTCCCCAAGCTGACCTCGGGGGAATGGCTGGGCTGCTTCTCGCTGACGGAGGCAGGCGCCGGGAGCGATCCGGGCCACATCCGGGCCACGGCCGTCCGCGACGGGGACGACTTCGTCCTCAACGGCACCAAGAACTTCACGACCAACGGCGGCTTCGCCGACGTCATCATCGCTTTTTTCAGCACCGACCGGGAGAAGGGGGCGAAAGGGATATCGGCCATCCTCGTCCCCAAGGAAACTCCGGGTTTCGAAGTGGGCAAGCACGAGGACAAGCTCGGCATCCGCTCCTCCAGCACCACCGAGATGGTCTTCACCGACTGCCGGATCCCGGCCGCAAACCTGCTGGGGCAGGAAAACAAGGGCTTGAACATCGCCCTGGCCACGCTCGACTGCGGCCGGATCGGCATCGCCGCGCAGGCCGTCGGCATCGCCGAGGCCGCCCTCGAGGAAGCGGTCAAGTACGCCAAGGAGAGAGTCCAGTTCGGCAAGCCCCTCACGGAATTCCAGTCCTTGCAGTTCATGCTCGCCGACATGGCCGTCGACGTCGAGTTGGCCAAGACCATGCTCTACCGCGTCGCCTGGATGAAGGACTCGGGGGCCAAGAAGTTCACGAAAGAATCGGCGATGATCAAGCTCTTCGCCTCGGAGATGGCCCACCGCGTCTGCCACAAGGCCCTCCAGGTCCACGGCGGCTACGGCTTTCTCAAGGACTACAAGATCGAGCGTCTCTACCGCGACCAGCGGATCACGGAGATCTACGAAGGGACCTCGGAGATCCAGCGTCTGGTCATCGCCAGGTCCCTCCTGAGCGATTGAGGAGGATCCATGAACTACGAAATCTTGAAAATGGATGTCGCCGAGGCCGTGGCCGTGGTGACGATCTCGCGGCCCCAGGCGATGAACGCGCTGAACACCCGGTTTTTCCAGGAGATGGACAGCCTAGTCGCCGAGATCGCCGGCCGCGACGACATCAAGGTGGTCATCATCACCGGCGACGGGAAGGCCTTCGTCGCCGGGGCCGACATCGCCGAGATGGTCGGGAAGACCCGGGACGACGCCAGGGCCTTCTCCAAGGTCGGCCAGCGGACCTTCCGGAGCCTGGAACTCCTCGAAAAACCGGTCATCGCCGCGGTCAACGGCTTCGCCCTCGGCGGCGGCTGCGAGCTGGCCCTGGCCTGCGACATCAGGATCGCCAGCGCCAAGGCGAAGTTCGGCCAGCCCGAGGTCAACCTCGGGCTCATCCCCGGATACGCGGCGACGCAGCGCCTGCCCCGCCTCATCGGGCTCGGCAACGCCCTCTTCCTCCTCCTCTCGGGCGAGATGGTCGGGGCCGAGGACGCTCACCGAATGGGGCTCGTCCAGAAGGTCGTCGAGCCCGAAGCCCTCCTGCCGACGGCGGTCGAGCTGGCCAAGACGATCGCCGCCAAGGGACCCGGGGCCGTCCGGCTCGCGAAACGCGTCGTCCGCGAGGGGATCCTGAAGGATTTCGAGAGCGGGTGCGCTCTCGAGTCCGCGGAGTTCGGCTCGCTCTTCGAAAACGAGGGGGCCGAGGGGATGAAGGCCTTCCTCGAAAAGCGGAAACCCCAATGGAACGCCTGACGGCGGGATAGCCGGAGGTCACCGATGAATTATGTCGATCGATTGGAAAAAGTCGCCGTCCTCGGCGCCGCGGGCAAGATGGGCAGCGGCATCGTCCTGCTGACGGCCATGGAGATGGCCGACCTGAGCCTGGATCCCGGGAACCGGTCCCGGGACTTCGCCCTATACGCCGTCGACATCTCGGAACCGGCCCTGACCGGGCTCCTCAGATACCTCCGCGACCAGGTCCGGCGGGCCGCCGAGAAAAAGGCGGTCGGACTCAGGAGCGCCTATGCCGCCCGCGCCGACCTCGTCGAGAACGAGGAGGTCATCCGGCAGTATGTCGAGGACGTCCTGGCCGTCGTCCGGCCGACGACGCGGCTCGAGGCCGCCTATAGCGCCGGCCTTGTTTTCGAAGCGACCAACGAAAACCCGGACCTCAAGGTCAAGCTCCTCGGCCAGATCCGTGACCACAACCAAAAGGACGCCTGGTTCCTGACGAACACGTCCTCCATCCCCATCCACGAGATTGACGGGAAAGCGGGGCTCGGCGGATGGCTCATCGGCTTCCACTTCTACAACCCGCCGGCGGTCCAGAAACTCGTCGAGGTCATCCGGGCGAAATCGACGCTTCCCGAACTGGCCGATTTCGCCGCCCAGTACGCTAAAAAGCTGCGCAAGACCGTGGTCCCCTCGAACGACATCGCCGGTTTCATCGGCAACGGCCACTTCATGAGGGACGCCCTCCACGGCATCTCCGAGGTCGAGCGCCTGGCCCCGGAGTTCGGTTTCGTCGACGCCGTCTACATGGTCAACAAGGTCAGCCAGGATTTTCTCATCCGGCCCATGGGCATCTTCCAGCTCGTCGACTACGTCGGGCTCGACATCTGCCAATGCATCCTCAAGGTCATGGGCGACCGGTCCGTGGGAACGGGTTTGCAGAACCCTCTCCTCGACCGGCTCATCGCCGCGGGCGTTCTAGGAGGGCAGTTCGCGGACGGCTCGCAGAAGGACGGCTTCCTGAAATACGAGAAAGGACGGCCGGCCGGGATCTATGATCCCGAAGCCAAGGCCTACGTGCCCTTCGCCGAAGTCGGGCCGAGATGCGACGGGCGGCTGGGGCCGCTTCCCGCCACGGGCCAGCCCTGGAAGAGCGTCATCCAGTCCGCCGACCGGCCGGGCTACCTCCAAGGCTACTTCCGGGACCTCCGGGCGATGACGACGATGGGCGCCGACCTGGCGGAGAGATACGGCCGGAAGGCCAAGGAAATCGGGCTCGGACTGGTCAAGGACGGCGTCGCCCAGAAAGAGGAGGACGTCAACACCGTCATGCTGACGGGATTCTACCACGCCTACGGCCCGGTCAACGCCTATTTCGACGATTGAGGTCAGACCATGAAAAAGAACCGACGCAACGTCTACATGGCCGCGGGATACAACACGGTCTCCCTCGGGACGGGACGCAAGGAATTCAACCCCAAGAAAGCCCGTCCGGGACTCGAGGAATACATCCAGGAGGCGGGCCGGGCCGTGCTGGCCCAAATAGGCGGCGGGAAAAACGTCGACGAGGGGGTCGTCGGCAATTTCATGGCCGCCCGGTTCAACCGGCAAGGTCACCTCGCAGCGCTCATCCCCTCGATCGATCCCGAGCTCCGCTGGAAGCCATGTACCCGGGTCGAGTGCGCCTGCGCCTCGGGCGGAGTGGCCTTGACCGCGGCCATCAAAAGTGTGCTGGCCGGGACGGCCGACGTCGTCCTGGCGGTCGGCGTCGAGGTCCAGAACACGGTCAAGGCCATCTATGGCGCCGATATCCTCGGCGGGGCCGGCTGGTACCGCGGCGAGCGCAAAAACGGCCACGCTTACTTCTTCCCCTCGCTCTTCAGCAACCGGGCCGGGGCTTATTTCGAAAAGTTCGGGCGGGACAAGACCCGGCAGGCCTTCGCCCGCTGGTACCGCAACGCCGTCGAGAACGCCCGGCTGTGCGAGACGGCCCAGGAATTTCCCAATGCCTGCGAGGACCTCGAGGCCTTGGGCCTGACCGCGCCCAACCCCCGGTCGTTCGTCGACCACCTCAATGTCTTCGACTGCTCCAAGGTGTCGGACGGGGCGGCGGCCATCGCCGTGATGTCCGAGGAAGGGCTCGAGCGCTGCGGTATTTCCAAGAACGAGGCTGTTGAGGTCCTCGGTTGGGGCCAGGTCGAAGCCGACCTGACCGTTCCGCCGGCCGACCCGACCGAGCTCGAGACGACGAGACGGGCCGTCCAGAAAGCCCTGGACGCCGCCGGCGTCAAGCTGGACCAGATCGGCACGGTCGAGTGCCACGACTGCTTCACCATCTCCGGGATCCTCTCGGTCGAGGCCATCGGTTTTGCCGGCCACGGCGAGGGCCCCGACTACGTCCTCGCCGGCAAGACCTCGCGCAAAGGCGACGCACCGTTCAACACGTGCGGCGGGCTCATCGGCTGGGGACACCCGACGGGAGGCACCGGAGTCCGCCAGGCCGTCACGGTCTGGCAACAGCTCACGGGGAAGGCCGGAGGATGGCAGATCAAGATCTCGCGGAAACGCCCCTACGCGCTATCGGTGAACATGGGCGGGAACGACAAGACCGTCGTGGCTATCGTGTACAAGAAAGCCGGCCGGAAGCGAAAGGTAAAACCCTAACCGCCCAAAAGCTCGCGGGCGATCACGAGCCGCTGGATTTCGCTCGTGCCCTCGCCGATCGTGCAAAGCTTGGCGTCGCGCCAGAACTTGTCGACGGGGGAATCCTCCTTGTTTCCGATATCCGTTGTTGCTATGATAAGTTGGTGAATATCAAGGGTATCCTGGCGAAGTAGGTTTTCGCGCCGCCAATGGACAGACAAGCTTACTATTCGGCGGCGACGATAGGCCGCAAATCCCGAGAACTGCTGCGGACCGTCTCTGATCTGAGGCAAAAGCCTAACCGGGCGTTCAACCCCGGCCGCGCGGCTTTGCTCATTTTGGATCTGCAGGAGTATTTCCTGGACCCCGATTCCCACGCCTTTGTGCCCTCGGGACCGGCCATCATCCCCGGCATCAATGCGTTGATCCGGGCTTTCCTCGGGTCGAAACGGCCGGTTCTCATGACCCGGCACCTGAATACCCCCGAGGACGCGGGCCTGATGGCGGCCTGGTGGAAGGACCTGATCGCCGAGGAAAATCCGCGAAGCCTCCTTTCGTCGAAACTCGACGCTTCGGACATTCCCGTGATACGCAAGACCCGTTACGACGCGTTCTTCGGAACGGACCTCGAGGCCGCGCTCCACTCCCGCGGCGCCGGACAGGTCGTCGTCTGCGGAGTCCTGGCCCATTTATGCTGCGAAACGACGGCCCGGTCCGCGTTCATGCGTGGATTTGAAACCTTTTTTACCGTGGACGGGACGGCGGACTATTCCGAAGCGTTTCACGGCGCGGCGCTCTTGAACCTTTCCCATGGTTTCGCGGTTCCCGTGTTGATCGCTGAGATGCTGGCTGCGTTTGGAGGGCGGCCATGACCGTATCCGACGTCGGCGTTATCGGCGCCGGCCCGGCCGGGCTCGCCGCCGCGATCCAACTCCGGCGAGCCGGAATCAACCCCGTCGTCTTCGAGAAAGGCGAGCCCGGAGGACTGCTCCGGAACGCCGGCTGCGTCGAGAACTATCCGGGATTCCCGGACGGAATCACGGGGGAAACGCTCGTCAAGCTCATGCGCCTTCAGGCCGAGCGCCATGGCGTCGCCGTCCTCAGCACTGCGGTGACGGGAATGAATTTCCGGTCCGGCGATTTTCACGTCGGCTCGGGAGCCGGCGAATGGCGCTTCCGGCGGGTGATCGTCGCCTCAGGGACGAAGCCGAAACGCTTCGATTTCGAAATCCCCGAGAAACTGGACGGCAAGGTTCACTATGAAATCGCTTCCCTACTCCGCGAATCCGGAAAGACGATGGTCATCGGGGGCGGCGGAGAGGCAGCGTTAGACTATGCCCTGACGCTCGCCGAGAACAATTTCGTTTATGTGCTCAGCCGGAGCGGCTGGACAAAATGCCTTCCGACGCTCGAGGCCCGGGTCGCCGCCCATTCCCGGATCGTCCGTGTCGCGAACGTGACGGTCCTGAGCGTTGCGCCGGACGCGAACGGGTTGTCCGTCCGGTGCCGGGGGACCGAGGGGCCTCTTGAATTCCGCGCCGACGGCTTCATAGGGGCCATCGGCCGCGTCCCGGATCTCGACTTCCTGGCTCCGGGCCTCAAGCTCATGATCCCCGGCCTGGTCGAAGAGGGCCGGCTCTATCTCGCCGGCGACGTCAAGAACGGCGCATTCCGGCAGACCGCGATCGCCGCCGGCGACGGCGTAGCCGCGGCGATGGACATCCGCCGCCGGATGGCGGAGGAGGGCGCGTGAAAATCGTCGCCTCGGCCGGCCGGCCCGAGATAGCCGTCGTTTACATCGGCGAGCTCGCCGACGGGCGGCTCGTCGAATTCGTGGAGGCCCTGCAGCCGCCGGCGCCGCGGGAGGACAAATGGATCCTGCTCGTCTCCACGATGTGCGGCTGTCCTGTGGGCTGCAAGATGTGCGACGCGGGCGGGTCCTTCGGCGGCCTCCTGTCCCACGAGGCCATTTTTGATCAAATCGACATGCTGATCCGGAAGCGTTTTCCCGACGGCCGTGTTCCTTCCAGGCAATTCAAGGTCCAGTTCGCCAGGATGGGCGAACCAGCCTACAACATGGAAGTCCTCGACGTCATGGAAGGGCTTCCCCTGCGTTATCAGGTTCCGGGCTTCATGCCCTCCGTTTCGACGATCGCGCCCGAGGGCACGGACACTTTTTTCGAGCGCTTGCTCGCCCTCAAAAGAGAGCGTTTCGCTGGAGGCCGTTTTCAGTTTCAGTTCTCGGTCCACAGCACAAACGAGTCCAGGCGCCGCAACCTCATCCCGGTGAAAACCTGGGATTTTGCCAGGATGGCCTCGTACGGAGAACGTTTTTTTGATCAAAATGACCGCAAGATTTCCTTGAACTTCGCCCTGATCTCGGACAGCCCTCTCGATGCCAAGATTCTTCTTGACTATTTTGACCCTCGAATATTCCTGGTCAAGCTTACGCCGCTCAACCCGACATACCGGGCCAGGGAGCACCGCCTTTCCTCCGGCATCGACCCTTCCCGCCCCAGAGAAGGAGAAGAAGTCGCGGCAAAACTGGAGAAGGAAGGCTACCAGGTCATCCTCTCCATCGGCGAAGTCGAAGAGAACTTGATCGGGAGCAACTGCGGGCAATATTTAAGGCGCCATCTCGAAGAGAAGAACCGGTTGGAGAATGGCTACTCGTATCAAATGCGGGAGGAGGACGGCGCTGGCGGGTGAATTCCAGCCGCCGAACGGCGGGATTCGCGCCTAACCGCCCAAAAGCTCGCGGGCGATCACGAGCCGCTGGATCTCGCTCGTGCCCTCGCCGATCGTGCAGAGCTTGGCGTCGCGCCAGAACTTCTCGACGGGATAGTCCTTGCAGTAGCCGTAGCCGCCAAGGACCTGGACGGCGTCCTCCCCCACCCGGACGGCGACCTCCGAGGCATAGAGTTTCGCCTGGGCCGAGAGGAGAGTCGTCTTCCCGCCGCGGTCCTTTTCGTCCGCCGCGCGCTCGGTCAGAAGCCGGGCCGCGTGGACCGCGGTGGCCATATCGGCCAGCTTGAAGCGGATGGCCTGGAAGGCGGCGATGGGTTTGCCGAACTGGCGGCGTTCCTTGGCGTAGGCCACGGCCGCGTCGAGCGCGCCACGGGCGATCCCCACGGACAGCGCGGCGATCGAGATCCGCCCGCCATCGAGGATCTCCATGGCCTGGATGAAGCCGTCGCCTTCTTTTCCGAGGAGGGCGTCGGCGCCGACCTGGCAGTCCTCGAAGACGAGAGAGGCCGTGTCCGCGACACGCATGCCGACCTTGTCTTCGTGCTTTCCCACGGAGATGCCCGGCGTCTTCAGCGGGACGAGGAAGGCGGAGATGCCGTGGTGGTCCGTGCCCGGTTTGGTCCGGGCCATGATCACGGCGACCTCGCCCACGGAGGCGTGGGTGATGAAATTCTTGGACCCGTTGAGGAGCCAGCCCTTGTCGTTCCGGACGGCGGTCGTCTTCGTCGCCCCGGAGTCCGAGCCGGCCTCGGGTTCGGTCAGGGCCCAGGCCCCGAGGACCTCGCCGGCGGCCAGCCGCGGCAGCCACGCCCGGCGCTGGGCGTCGCTGCCGAAGGTGAGAATGTGGTTGGTGCAGAGCGAGTTGTGGGCGGCGACGGTCAGGCTGATCCCGCCTTCGACCGCTCCCAATTCCTCGAGGATCATCACGTAGTGACGGTACGTCATCCCAACGCCGCCGTACTCCTCGGGGACGAGGATGCCCATCATTCCGAGCCCGCCCAGCCGGCGAAAGACGTCGAAGGGACAGCCCGCCTTATCGTCCCATTCCCGGACGTGCGGGGCGATCTCCGTCCGGGCGAAGTCCCGCACCATATCCCGGCATTCCTTCAAAGAATCGGCGCATTCCACGGTCATGGTTCGGCCCTCCTTGGGGGATTCGATTTTTTCACGACTTCGACGAGCGGACGTTCCGAATCGACGCGGTCGCCGACCGTCACATGGATCTTTTTCACGACGCCGTCGATGGTGGTTTTGATCTCGTTCTCCATCTTCATCGCCTCGACGATGACCAGGGTCTGGTTCTTACGGACCTCTTCGCCCTCGGCGACGGCGACCTTAGTGACCTTACCCGGCATAGGCGATCTGACGCGGAGGTTCGTTTCCAGGTTTTTTTCGTCGCCTTCGCCGTGGCGGCCCGTTTCGGGGCGGGATTCGGACACGACGTACTCCCGTCCGTCGACGGCGACGTATGTCCGCTCGCCGGCCCGGGCGAGATAGGCCCTCACCGACCGGCCTCCGAAACGGAATTGGAGCTCGTTCGCCGAGATCCGCTTGACCTCCGCCTCGAGGACGCGGCCTCCTTCACGGACGAAAAGCGTCCCTTCCCGTGTCTCCACGGAAATTTTCCTGGGCTCGCCGTCGAGGAGGAAATCGAACTCGGCGACGCTCATCTTTCCCCGCCCGCGCGCCAGCCGCCCAAGGTCGTCCAGGGCGTCTCGATCTCCATCTTCCCTCCCCGAACCGAAAGGCCCGCCGCCCTCGTCGTCCGGGTCAACCCGTCGAAAGCGGCTGCGGCCAGCGCCAGCCGCTGTCGGTCGTCCTCTCCTTCTCCCATGCCCCAGGAAGAGAAGAACTTTCCGATGAACGACGTCGTCGCCCGGCCGGCCCGGAACTCCGGATGATTGACGACGTCCTTGAGGAAGCCGGCCGTCGTGTGGATGCCGAGGATGACGCAATCGTCCAGGGCCGCCGACATCCTCCGGCAGGCCGCCTCCCGGTCCTCGGCCCAGACGATGAGCTTGGCCAGGATCGGGTCGTAATAGACCGGGACCTCGACGCCCTCATAGATGCCGCTGTCGAAGCGGATCCCGGGACCCTTCGGCTCGCGGAGGAGGACGATGCGGCCCGCGGAGGGCAGGAAGTTCATCTTCGGGTCTTCCGCGTAGATCCGGCATTCGACGGCGTGTCCCCTCTGCAGGAGGTTCTCCTGGCGGAGCGTCAGGCCGGTGCCGGAGGCGATCAGGATCTGCTGGCGGACGAGGTCGACTCCGGTCGTGAGTTCGGTGACCGGATGTTCGACCTGGAGCCGGGCGTTGACCTCGAGGAAGTAGAATCGGCGGTCCCTATCCAGGAGAAATTCGACGGTCCCCGCGTTGTTGTAGCCCGCCGCCCGCATGGCCCGAACGGCCGTCTCTCCCATGCGGGCCCTGAGTTCGGGGTCCAGGGCCGGGGACGGTGTTTCCTCGACGATCTTCTGGTGCCGTCTCTGGATCGAGCATTCCCTTTCGAACAGGTGGACCGTGTGCCCGCGGTCGTCGGCCAGGACCTGAAATTCGACGTGCCGCGGCTCCTCGATGAACTTCTCCAAATAGACGGAGTCGTCCCCGAAGGCGGATTTGGCCTCCCTCCGGCCGGCTTCGAGCGCCGGGACGAGGCCGTCTTCGTCACTCACGATCCGCATGCCCTTCCCGCCGCCGCCGGCCGAAGCCTTGACTATGACCGGGTAGCCGAGGGCCCGGGCGGCGGCCCGTATCTCATCGAGAGACGTGGAGACGGAGGTCATCCCGGGGACGGTCGGGATCCCGGCCTTCTCCATGGTCTGCCGGGCCCTGACCTTGTCACCGACGAGTTCGAGCGCCCTGGAGTTCGGCCCGATGAAAACGATGCCGCGATCCTCGCAGAGCCGGGCGAAGGCGGCGTTTTCCGAGAGAAAACCGTAGCCCGGGTGGATGGCCTCGGCCCCCGTCGCTCTCGCCGCCTCAAGGATCCTCTCCATGTCGAGATAGCTCTCGGCGGCCGGGGGCGGTCCGACCGGGACGGCCTCGTCGGCCAGCCGCACGTGAAGGCTGGCCGCGTCGGCCTCGGAATAGACGGCCACGGACCCGATGCCCATTTCCCGGCAGGCCTTGATCACGCGGACCGCGATCTCTCCGCGGTTGGCGATCATGATCTTGCCAAACATTTCTGCCCGCTTCCTCTACTCAGACCACTTCGGTTTTCTTTTGTCGAGGAAAGCCGTCATGCCTTCCTGGGCCTCGGCGCTCATCCTGAGGCCGGCGATCATTTCGGCGGTGTACCGTTTGGCCTCGGCGAAGCCCATGCCGGGCACGCGGGTGAGAAGCTCCTTCGCCTTGGCCAGGGCCTCGGGCCCGGAGGAGAGAAGCGAAGAGACGAGCTCCTCCACCTTGGGGTCGAGTTCCGCGGGTTCGACGGCGATGTTGACCAGGCCGATCTCCTGGGCCCGCCGGGCATCGAAGCGTTCGCCCGTCAGAAAATATTGGCGAGCCCGGCTCTCCCCGATCCGGCGAAGAACGTAGGGAGATATCGCGGCCGGGACGACGCCGATCTTGACCTCGCTCAGGCCGAACCGGGCCTCGGTCGAGGCCACGGCGATGTCGCAGGCGGAGACGAACCCCGTCCCGCCGCCGATGGCCGGGCCGTTGACCCTGGCGATCGTCGGCTTGGGAACGGCGTAGACGTCGTAAAGGCACTCGGCCAGGTCGAGCGACTCGCGCATGTTCTGTTCCTCGGAGAAACGGACGATGTCGCGCATCCAGGCGAGGTCGGCGCCGGCACAGAAGGACGTCCCCTTGCCCGAGAGGACGATGACCCGGACGGCGGCGTCATCGGCCAGGGTCCGCAGGGCGGCCCGCAATTCACCGATCATGGCTGCGTTGAAGGCGTTCCGGACTTCGGGCCGGTTGAACCAGACCCGGCCGACCCGGCCGCCGCGCTCGACGATGATCGTCCGGTACATCGCTCACATCCTGAAGATCCCGACCTTGTAGTCGAGGATCGGGGCGTTGAGGCTCGCGGCGATCCCCAGGCCGAGGGCCGCCCGCGTGTCGAGAGGGTCGAGGATGCCGTCGTCCCACAGCCGCGAAGTGCTGTAGTAGGGGCTGGCCTCGGCGTCATAGGCATCCACGATCGGTTTCATCATCTCGGCCTTCTCGGCCTCGGTCATCCGGACGCCCTGGGCCCGGAGCCTCTTGATCTTGACCTGGACCAGGACCGACGCCGCCTGTTCGCCGCCCATGACGCAGATCCGGGCGTTCGGCCACATCCAGAGCAGGCGCGGCCCGTAGGCCCGTCCGCACATGGCGTAGTTCCCGGCGCCGTAGGATCCGCCGACGATGACCGTGAACTTGGGCACGTCGGCGTTGGCCACGGCGTGGACGAGCTTGGCCCCGTCCTTGGCGATACCGCGGTGCTCGTACTGCTTGCCGACGATGAACCCGGTGATGTTCTGGAGGAAGACGAGAGGGATCTTGCGCATGGCGCAAAGGCTGACGAAATGGGCCCCCTTGAGGGAGCTCTCGGAGAAGAGCACCCCGTTGTTGGCCAGGATGCCCACGGGGAAACCCATGATCCGGGCGAAGCCGCAGACGAGCGTCGGACCGTAGAGCTCCTTGAATTCCTGGAAGCGGCTGCCGTCGACGAGGCGGGCGATGACCTCTCTCATGTCGAACGACTTGCGCAGGTCCGGGGGGACGATGCCGTAGAGTTCCCGCGGGTCGTAAAACGGCTCCTCCGGAGGCGCCGTGTCCAATTCGAAGCGGCGCGGCGGGTCCAGGGTCTCGACGATGTTCCGGGCGATCTCGAGAGCGTGGGCGTCGTCGGCCGCCAAGTAGTCGGAGACGCCCGAGATGCGGCAGTGGACATCGGCCCCGCCCAGGTCCTCGTCGGTGACTTCCTCGCCCGTGGCCGCCTTGACCAGCGGCGGCCCGCCGATGAAGATCGTGCCCTGGCGCCGGACGATGACCGTCTCGTCGCTCATGGCCGGGACGTAGGCGCCGCCGGCCGTGCACGAGCCCATGACGACGGAGATCTGGGGGATCGCCAGCGCGGACAGCCGGGCCTGGTTGTAGAAGATCCGGCCGAAGTGCTCCTTGTCGGGAAAGGTCCCCGACTGGTGGGGCAGGAAGATCCCGCCCGAGTCGACCAGATAGACGCAGGGCAGCCTGTTCTCGAGGGCCACTTCCTGGGCCCGGACATGCTTCTTGATGGTCATCGGGAAATAGGTCCCACCCTTGACCGTGGCGTCGTTGGCGACGACGAGGACTTCCCGGCCGTGGACGACGCCGACGCCCGTGACCATCCCCGCGCCGGGCGCCTCGTCGTCATACTGGCCGCAGGCGGCGAGCGGGCTGAGTTCGAGGAACGGCGTGTTCTTGTCGAAGAGCTTATCCAAGCGCTCGCGGACGAGGAGCTTGCCCCGGGACTTGTGGAGTTCCCGGTTCTTGGCCGGACCTCCTTCCCGGGCCGCGGCCAGCCGCTCCCGGTATTCGGCGACGACGCGGCTCATCCCTTCGAAATTCCGCAGGTACTCGGGACCCCGGGTATCGACCTTGGATTCGATCCTGAACATATCCTATTCCGGGACGAACTTGTAGCCGTAATAGATGACGCCGGCCAGCCCTTCCTCCGAAAGCTTCCGGAACTCCAGCCGGACCCGCAGGCCGACCTTGAGGTCGGCGAAGTCGCAGTCGACGACCTGAGCCGTAAGCTTGACCCCGTCGTCGAGTTCGGCGATCCCAACGGCGTAGGGGGCCTGGTCCTCGAACGGCTGCGGCGGGACGCGGATGATCGTATAGGTCAGGAGCTTGCCGCCGTCGGCGAGCTTGGCCGGTACGAATTCCCGGGCGCCGCACGCCGGGCAGACAGCGCGCGGCGGGAAGGCGATAAAGCCGCAGGCCTTGCACTTCCCGGCCTCCATTCGATACCGCTGAGGGATCTCTCGCCAATAACGTGATGGTGTCGGCATCGTTCCCTCCTACTCCGCCTCGAAGACGTGGACGACGGAACTTCCGCCCGAACCGCCCATGTTCTGGGCGAGGCCCCACCTGGCGCCCTTGATCTGCCGGTCGCCCGCTTGGCCGCGGAGCTGCTTGACGATCTCGACCGCCTGGGCGACGCCGGTCGCGCCGACCGGGTGTCCCTTGGCCTTGAGCCCGCCGCTCGGGTTGACCGGGAACCGCCCGTCGCGGGCCGTCATTCCCTCCTCGACGGCCTGGCCGCCCCTCCCCTTCCCGACCAAGCCGAGCGCCTCCGTGACCATGATCTCGGCGATGGTGAAGCAGTCGTGAACTTCGAAGAGGTCGATCTCGTCGACCTTCCGGCCGGCCATGGCCAGGGCTTTCTGAGCCGCGATATGGGTGGACTCCAGCCAGGTCAGGTCCTTGCGCGAAGCCAGGGCGATCGTGTCCGTGGCCTGGCCGCTCCCGGCGATCCGGACCACGGGTTTCTTCAGCTTCCGGGCCATGTCGGCCGGGCAAAGGACGACGGCCGCCGCCCCGTCCGTGATCGGCGAACAGTCCAGGATCCGCAGGGGGTCGGCGACGAGGACCGAGTTGAGCACCCCGTCCACCGTGATCTTGAAGGGGAACTGGGCCAGCGGGTTCCGCGAGCCGTTGTCGTGATTCTTGACGGCGACCATGGCCAACTGTTCCCGCGTCGTCCCGTAACGGTGCATGTGGGCGACCGCCATCATGGCGTAGAGCCCGGGGAAGGTCAAACCGTGGTAGCCTTCGTACTCCTGGTCGGCCGCCGTGCCGAGCGCGTAGGTCGCCTCGCATCCGGTGACGTCGGTCATCTTCTCGACACCGCCGACGAGGACGATGTCGCTCATCCCTGAGGCAACCTCGATGAAGCCCTGGCGGAGCGCCAGGCCCCCCGAGGAACAGGCCGATTCGACGCGGGCCGCGGGGACGGGCGTCCGGCCGAGATCGTCAGCCAGAAGCGAGGCGAGATGCTCCTGCCCGACGAAAAGCCCCGACGACATGCAGCCGACGACCATGGAATCGATCTTGTCCACTCCCGCGTCGTCGATGGCCAGGAGGGCCGTTTCGGTGAAAATCGTCCGGAGCGATTTCTCCCAGAGCTCGCCCCATTTGGTCATGCCGACGCCGATGATGGCTACGTCTCTCATCGCCGCCTCCTACCCCGCCTTCCTGATTTTGCGGCGATACTTGGCGTAAACGCCGTATTCGAGATAGACCTTGTTCGTGTCGAGGAGCGTCCGGGTCCGGGGAGCCAGGTCCCTCACCTCGTCGATGCGCTCGGTGACGCGGATGACGAAGGAGTCGCTCCCGGCCCCCGAGCCGTAGGAGACGAGGAGGATCATGTCGCCCGCCGCGGCGATGTCCAGTGTCGCCGTGAGCCCCAGCGGGGATGAGCCGGAATAGGTGTTGCCGAGCTTGGAGACGAGCCAGCCGGGCTCAATCTGTTTCTTGGTGAATCCCAGCATCTCCCCGACGCGCAACGGGAACTTGCCGTTGGGTTGATGGAAGACGACATACCGGAAATCGGCCGGTTTCATCCCGGCCTTGGACATGATGCCCCGGGCGGACCCCGTCACGTGGGCGAAATAGGCGGGCTCGCCCGTGAACCGGCCGCCGTGCTGGGGGTAGTACTGGTATTCCCGGCGCCAGAAATCCGGCATGTCGGTCGTGTACGAGTACGTCTCGAGGATTTCGGCCACGAGCCGTTCTTTCCCGAATAGGAACGCCGCCGCTCCCGCCGCGGCGGAGTATTCCAGGGCGTCGCCGGGAGCGCCTTGCGACGTGTCGGCCCCGACGGCCAGGGCGTACTTGACGGCCCCGGCCCGGACGAGGTTGAGGGCGATGAACATGCCTTCCGTCCCGGCCTTGCAGGCGAATTCGAGGTCGGCCGTGTGGACGGCGGGCGTCGCGCCGATGGCCTCGGCCAGGACGGTCCCGCTCGGCTTGACGGCATAGGGGTGCGACTCCGACCCGATATAGACCGCGCCGATCTCGCGCGGGTCGATCCCGGCCCGCTTCAGGGCGCGTTTCGAGCCCTCGACGGCCATGGTGATCGTGTCCTGGTCGGGGGAGGGAACCGATTTCTCCTCGAGCATCAGCCCTTTCTTGAAGCTCGGCGCGTCCGCCCCCCAGACCTTGGCGATCTCTTCGACGCGGATGCGGTTGCGAGGGATGTAGGCTCCGTAGCCGATGATTCCAGCCATCCGACCTCCTTCGGGGGAAACGGAACCCCCTCCGTTTTTTACAATAGTCGATTCTTCCGGCTGAGAAAATTATGTATAACCTACCTCTGAAGGCAAGTCAATCGGGAAAACGGGCCAGGCGGGTTGAACCTAGGGTTGATTTTTCGAAAAGGCTGGGATATACAAGATTTGTAGGAGGCAGGGATGCCCGGTAAATTGATCGGACTTCAAGAGGCGGCGGCGCTCGTCCCCGACGGAGCCACGCTCTCCATCGGCGGTTTCACCACCCAGCGCCACCCGATGGCCTTCGTCCACGAGCTCATCCGTTTGAAGAGACGGGATCTCTATCTCTTCGGCCATTCGCCGGGCGGCGACTGGGACATCCTCATCGGCGCCGGATGCGTCAAGCGGGTCGAGCTGGCTTACGAGGCCGACGAGGCCTTCAACACCGTCGGCCCGCGCTGGCGGCGGGCCGTCGAACGCGGGGAGATCGAGTGGGAGGACTACAGTAACTTCTCCATGGTCGCCCGGTTCACGGCCGGTGCCATGGGCATCCCTTTCATGCCCGTCCGCAGCCTCCTCGGAAGCGACGTCGTCCGGAAGGAAGCGTTGACGCCCGAGCAGAGGTCGGCCGACCCGCGGACGGCGGCGAAGAAGGCCCACGTCATGGATTCGCCCTTCGACCCGGCCGACCGGGTCGTCCTCGTGCCGGCCATCCACACGGAATTCGCCATCCTCCACGTCCAAAAGGCGACGGCCACAGGGATGGTCCGGATCGAAGGCCAGAGCTATGCCGACATCCAGCAGGCCCTCTGCGCCGACACGGTCATCGTCACGGCCGAAGAGATCGTCGAGGACGACGTGCTGCGCCGGACGCCGGAGCTCAACCCGATCCCTTTCTTCGTCGTCAAGCATGTCTGCCACGTCCCTTTCGGAGCCCACCCTTACGCGGTCTACAATTATTACGACTACGACCCCCTTCAGCTCAAGGAATACCACGACAGCGCCCGGGACGACGCCGCCTATCGGGCCTACCTCGATAAATACGTCTATGGGATCCGCGACCACCAGGCCTACCTCGAGGCCGTGGGCGGGGCCGGCCGGCTGAGCGGACTCAAGGCCTCCCCGGAGTTCGGCTACAGTCCCGACCTGAAGCGGAGGTTATGATCTCCATGGCCACAACGAAATATTCCCTGATGGAGCTGATGACCGTGATCTCCGCCCGCGAGGTCGCCGACGGAGAAGTCGTTTTCGCGGGCACGGGGCTGCCCATGCTCGGGGTCATGCTGGCCCAGAAAACCCACGCTCCGGGCTGCATCATCATCTTCGAGGCGGGGACTGTCGCCAGCCGCCTGGCCCACCTGCCGATGTCGGTCGGTGACCCGCGGGCCATGCACGGCGCGGCCGGCGCCGCCGGCCTCAACGAGGTCTTCACGTTCGTCCTGCAGGCGGGACGCGTCGACGTCGGCTTCCTGAGCGGGGCCCAGGTCGACCGCTACGGAAACATCAACAGCACCTCCATCGGCGCCGACCCGCGCCGTCCGGCCGTGCGTTTTTCGGGAAGCGGCGGCGCCTGCGACATCGCCTGCCTGGCCAAGCGGACGATCATAATCGCCAAGCACGAAAAGCGCCGTTTCCCCGAGAAGGTGGATTACGTCACGAGCCCCGGCTGGCTCGAAGGCGGCTCCAGCCGGGCGGCCTCGGGCCTCGTCCGCGGCGGCCCGGACGTCATCGTCACGACCATGGGCGTCATCCGCTTCCGCCGCGATACGAAGCTGCCCTACCTGGCCAGCTTCCATCCGGGACTCACGCCCCAAGCGGTGGCCGCGGAAACGGGGTTTGCCCTCGACGTCGGAGAGGCCGTGGAAACATCTCCGCCCTCGCCGGAAGAGTTGCGCATCCTGCGGGACGTCGTCGACCCGGAGCGGGTCTTTTTAAAATAGGCTCAGCCGATCCTGACCTTCCCCGCATAGGGGATGAAGCCGCGCGGCGTCTTGTCCAGAGTGAATCCGATAGGCTTAGTGAACATCGGGTCCTCGAAGAGATCCCTGAGGTAGGTATCGCGGAAGTTCGGGTGGGCGATGCTGGCGATAGCGAGGGCCTTCTCTCCCGCCGTCAATCCCCTCAGGTCGGCGATCCCGTATTCCGTGACGATGACGACGGGGTCGTAGGCCGACGCCGTCAGGCTCACCCCGGGGGGATGGACCTTGGCGATCTTGGACTCGCCCTTGTCGGTAACGCTCCTGAGGGCGATGATCGGCACTCCGTGGGCGGGGTCGTTCAAGGCCCGGACGAAATCCGGCTGGCCCCCGACCCCGCTGTAGTAGCGGCGGGCGTCGATATAATCCGCCCAGACGTTGCCGAAGAGGTCGACGCCCATGGCCGTGTTGACGGAGATGAACGGGCTGTTCATGCGGATGACATGGGCGGCGTTGGTGATCGTGCAGGGCCGCATTTGGACCCCGGCCCGCATGTGGACGAACTCGTAGAGCTCCTGGGAGCCCATGATCAGGGACGTCGTGCTGTAGCCCTTGTGCTGCTTTTTCTTCCGGTTGGTGACGATGCCGGACTTCTGGAGGACCATCAGCCCGTCGCCGTAGAGCTCGGTCTGGATGCCGAGGTCCCTGTAGCCGGCCTTGCGGATGGAGCCGACGACGGCGTCGGGGATCTGGCCGATGCCCGCCTGCAGGGTCACTCCGTCGCGAACGAAATGTTCGGCGACGAGCTCCCCGATCCTTGAATCCTCGGGGGGAAGGTTGTCGAAGTCGGGGCTCGGAAAGGCGTAGACGGGCTTGACGTCGTCGTCGTCGACGATGTAGTCGATCGACTGGGAATCGACGATCGCCTGCCCCTCAGTGAAGGGCATGCTGAAATCGAGCTCGGCGATGACGCATCGGGCCTGGTCGATGGCCGTGTGCATGACCTCGACGGACAGGCCAAGGCTCATTTCGCCGGTGACCTCGTGGGGGCGGACCTTGAAGATGGCCAGGTCCGGCGCGAACGGCCGTCCTTTGCCGATGATGCTGTCGAGGTTGGCCAGGGTACACGGCAGGTAATAGGCGCGGCCCTCGTTGGCCGCTTTTCTGACCTCGCCAGCCGAAAAAAGGGAATAGGTCATGATCCGGTCCTGTAGCCCTTTCTCGACGTAAGGCACCGGCCCCTGGAGCAGGATGTGAACCATGCGGATGAAAGGAAGCCGTGGGGTCCCAGCCTTGATGGCCGCGGTCAAAGATTCGATGACCGCCGTAGGCGTAGCCGCGTTGGACCCCAGATAACACGTGATGACGTCCTTGTCCTTGAACTCCCGGGAGATGACCTCCGCGATCTGGTCCAGCTTGATGGTCGTGGGTTGATCCACCATATCAGTGCTCCTCTAACGATCGTGAATCCCTATAGGGCAGCGAGATACTAGGATAACCAAATCCGGAACCGTAAACAAGCCCTCCGGCCCTGGACGAAAACCCGCGTCCTGTGCTAGACTGCCGCCGGGCATACGGCCGATGAGATTCGGGACCTTTGACATTTCCGTACACAACCACGGCTTTTTTCGCCTCGACGGCGGCGCCATGTTCGGGACTGTCCCCAAGGCGATCTGGTCGAAGCTCGCGCCCCCGGACGACGAGAACCGCATTCGGCTCGCCGCCCGTTCCCTCCTCATCCGGGCCGGGGCGCGCGTCTTCATGGTCGACGCCGGCATGGGCGACCGTTGGACGGAAAAGCTGCGGCACATCTTCGACATCCAGCCCCAGGCCGACGGCTCCGGCTTGGATCCGGCGAGCGTCACCGACATCATTCTCACCCATCTCCATTTCGACCACGCCCGGGGGATATTCCGGGCCCGGCCCGGGGCCGAGGTCGAGGCCGACCTCCGCTATCCCGAAGCCAGGGTCTACGTCCAGGCAGCCAACTACGAGAACGCCAAGAAGCCGAACGCCCGCGAACGGGCCAGCTACCTCGCGGAGGACGTCAAGCTCCTCGAGCGGACGCGGCTCGTCCTCACAACGGGCTCCCAGGAGATTTATCCGGGCCTCTGGGTCCACCGGGGGGACGGCCATACGCGCGGGCACCAGTGGGTCGAGGTCAAGGGCGACGGTTCCTCTCTCGCGTTCCCCGCGGACATCGTGCCGACCTCGCGCCACCTTCCGCTCCCCTACCTGATGGGCTACGACGTCTCCGCGGAAACCCTGCTCGTAGAAAAGGACGACCTCCTGAACCGGGCCGTCGCCGGAGGCTGGATCCTCGTCTTCGGTCACGACCCGGACGTAACGGCGGGCCGGATCACCCGGGACGAGAAGGGGCACTACGCCCTCGGCGAAACGTTGTCCCTGTAAGGCCCGGGCCTAGGCCCTGGCGTAAAGGTTGGATTTCTTGACGAGGCCGGCCGGCTGGTAAGACAGCTTGGCCGTTCTCAATCCGACTATCCCCATGTCCTGTTCCCGGTTGATGAACGTGAACGACGTCCATTCCCGGCGGACGAACTCCCGGTTGACCCACTGGGCCAGCCCGGCCAGGCCCGGATTGGCGATCTCGATCTGTATGACCGCGGTATCGCCGGTCAGGCGCATGCCCATGGTGAAGGCCTCGACCCGGCCGCCAACCTTGACGACGCCGCCCTTGAGATCGAGACGCTCGAACGAGGCCAGCGCCTGGACGATGGCCGTCTTCTCGGCCATCATGTAAGCGTCGGCGTTGGCCTTCCCCTCGAACCAGTCCTCGAGCAGCCGGACGCAGCCGGGGACGTCGCCGCAGGTCAAGGAGGCGTATTCGTGGGGGCAGGCCGACTCGAATTTCCTGATCCGGTTGCGCTTACCGTCGTATTTCTTGCCCCGCAGTTCTATCAGGTCCTCGACGCGGTAGATGAAGTCGAAGTTCGCGGGGTCCTCCTCGACGCGGAAGCCGGCGCCGTGGCTCCGGACGAACGGCTCGGGGACGCGCGACAGGCGGGGCGCGTGGCGGAGGCACGTCGCGATCGTCTCCGGGACGCGGTCCCCGCCGGTCGGGGGCAGGAAATACGGCGGCTCGAAATCAGGCTCGACGAGGACACAGAGATTGCCGTTGAGCAGAGTCCAGCGCGGGTGCTCGGAGTCCTTCCAGATGAAGATATTGGCGAAGTTCATCTCGCAGACGCCGGAGGGCTCGCGGTCGAGGTGCTCCTTGAAAACGTTCTGGTCCTCGAGGCCGACGGGCTTGAACTCGGGATAGACGGGCGCGCTCACGCTTTTTTTCTCAGCATGACCGTGCAGAGATCTTGAGGACAGCCTTCGCACCAGGAGGTCTTGCGCTTGGCCGGGAAGGTCGCGGGGATGTCTGTGCATTTTTCGAAGCCGTGGGCCTCGAAGAACCCGGGAATGATGGTTGCCAAATGGACGTCGCCCGGGGCTTCCGCCATGAGGGCCTCGACCAGGGCTTTGCCCAGGCCCCTCTTACGGGATCCCGGGTCGACGCCGAGGGCGCAGAGCTCGAGGCAGTCGGCATGTTCTTTAAGGGCGACGAGCCCGACGATCTCCCCCGCTTCGTCCGCGGTCCAGAGCCGGTCGGCCTCCAGGCCGGGATAATCCAGCTCCAGACTCCGGGCGACCTCGACGGCGCGCGGCACATCTTCCGGGCGGCATTTTCGGACGCGCATTTCCGTCCATTATACCACGCGCTCAACCAACCCGGGGCCAATCGAAACGTATTTCCCTTATCGGATCCTGCCTATTCTCAATCGCGATACTTATCGGGGATGAACATGTCAGCGAGAGGAGGGGCGATCAGGCATGTGCCCACGGCTGCTCCGCCGCTTCTCTTCTTATTCGTAGCGCAGAGCGTCAATGGGATTGGCCCGGGCCGCCTTGACGGCCTGGCGGCCGACGGTGAGCATGGCGATGAGGAAAGCTGCGGAGGCGGACAAAAGAAAGGGGCCGATCCCGATCTCGGCGCGGTAGGCGAACTTCCTGAGCCAGCCGTGCATGATGAGATAGGCGACCGGCCAGGCGGCCAGATTGGCCCAGGCGATGCACTTCAAGTATTCCCTGGTCAGGAGGGCGATGATGTCCCGGACCGAGGAGCCGAGCACCTTCCGGATACCCACCTCTTTCGTGCGCTGTTCGGCGGTGAAGGAAGCCAGGCCGAACAGACCCAGACAGGAGATGATGACGGCGAGGAGGGTGAAGGCGTTGAGTATCGTTCCCGTCCGTTCGGTGTCGCTGTAGCCGCTCTTCAGAACGTCGTCGAAGAAGGAATAGGCGAAGGGATGGTCCGGGATCAGGCGCTTCCAGGCCTCTTGGATATCCGCGATCGTGGCCGAGACGGAGCCGGGCGTGATCCTGACGGCGACATAGTTAGCGGTTGACGGAGCCAGGCGCAGGACGAGTGGCTCGATCCTTTGGCTGAGGGTCTGAAAATGGAAGTTTTTCATGACGCCGATGATCCTGTACGAGGCGTCTCCCTGTTTCAGCTCCCTGCCCACAGTTCCTTGCTGCCCCATCAGCCGGGCCATTTCCTCGTTGATCAAACAGGCGGACGCGGCATCCGCCGGATATTCCCGGGAGAAATCCCGGCCTTCGATGAGGTCGATTCGGAACGTGCTGAGGAAATCATAGTTGACCATGTTGGCGGAGAGTTCTCCGGGCTGACTCGGATCGCGGCCTTCCCAATGGAAGCCGGTCTGACGCCAGGAGAAATAGGGCAGCTGGGCCTGCATGCCGGTGACGCCGAGGATCCTTTGACTCCGCAGGAGTTCGTGCTTCAAGGCCTCGTAAGACGGCTGGCTTCCCCCTTTCATAGCTAACAGGACGAGATTATCCCTGTCGTAGCCCGTCCCGACGCGGCGGGTGAATCCTATCTGCTTGTGGACGACGAGGACGGCGATCATCAACAGGACGGACATGGAGAATTGGACGATGACGAGCGACTTTCTGAGCCGCGAGCTTTTCACGCCGGCCCTGAGTTCGCCTTTGATCACCTTGACCGGCTTGAAAGCCGACAGGAAGAGGGCCGGGTAGACGCCCGCCGCAAGCCCAGTGAGCAGGGCGAAGAAGGCGGCGAGGAGCATCAGAGGCCCGTTGCTCATGGCCAGGCCCTTTCCAGTCAGGGCATTGAAAGTGGGGAGAAGAAGGGCGGCCAGCAGCAGGGCGCCGCAGAACGCCACGAACGACAGGAAAAGCGATTCGCCCAGGAACTGGGAGACGATGTGCATCCGGAAGGCGCCGGATATCTTGCGCATCCCGATCTCCTTGGCCCGGTCGGCCGAGCGGGCCGTGGCCAGGTTGATGAAGTTGAACCAGGCGATGGCCAGCACGAATATCGCCGTTGCCGAAAATATGTAAACGTAGGCGATGTCCGAATAGAGATGGAAGCGTCGCTCCCGAAACGGCAACAGGCCGATCGTGTCTTTCTCGCCGCCGTGGGCCTGGATCACGCCCGCGATCTTCTTGTTGAGATCCTGCCAGCGGCAACCCGGACGGAGCTTGACAAAGGTCTGGGGGTAGAAGTCGTTCCATCGCAAATACCAGTCGCCAGCTGTCGAGATCCGAAAGGCCATGGGCACGATCATGTCGAATTGCAGGGTGGAGTTAGCCGGGACATTCTCGATGACTCCGCTGACCGTGAATTCGTGCTCGCGGTTCAGGATCATGGTTTTTCCGAGAGGGTCTTCGCCGGAAAAGTACTTCTCCGCCGTGGCCCTGGTAATGACGATGGAGTGGGGGTCGTCGAGCGCGGTGCGGGGGTCTCCCTTGAGGAAGGGAAAGGAGAAGAACTCGAAAAAGGACGAGTCCGCGATCCGGACCCCGTTCTCGTAGAATTTCTTGTCGTTGGCAGCGAGCATGTCGCCGCCGAAAAAATAGTGGAAGCGGACGGCGTCGGCGATCTCGGGGAATCCTTCCTTGAGGGTCGGACCGAGAAGCGTCGGAGTGGAGGTGTTCTCGAATTCCGAGAAGGCGAGCACCTGATAGATGCGATCGGCATCCTCGTGAAAGGCGTCGGAACTCAGTTCATCGAGGACCCACAGAGCGATGAGGAGACAGCAGGCGAAGCCGACGGCCAGGCCCGCGATGTTGATGAGCGAGTAACCCCAGTGCCGGCGAATGTTCCTCAGGGCGACCTTGGCGTAATTTCTGAACATGATGAAACTCCAGCAGAACTTATTGAAGATGAAGGGAGGCAGGGACCACAGGACTTGGCCCCAATACCAGCGACGGGCTCCGCCAGGCCCCCGTGCGGCGGCGATCTCCTCATGGATCTCCGAGAAATCGTTGAGGATCGAGAAGCGGTCCTCCTTGCGGGCGATCCTCGCCAATATCCAGGCGGCCGCCGGGGGCGGAGCGTCCCTTTTCCTTTTCATCGGGGTTCTTTCAGGCCGATGGCGACCTCGGAGATGCCTTCCCAGAGTGACTTCTGATAGTCCCGAACCTCCAGGAGTGCTTTTTTTCCGTCCTCCGTCAACCGATAGTAGGTCCTGCTCCGGCCACCCTTCTCTTGATAGAACGGGATTATGGTTTTGGAAACATACCCCTTCCTGAGAAGCTGATCCAGGGAGAAGTACAGGGAGCCCATGGAATAGTTCTTTTGGAGGGATTTTGAGACGCGCTTGTTGATCGTCACGCCGTAGGCGGTGTCCTTGAGCTTCCAGACGGCGATGAGGATCGCCTCTTCCAGCCGGGTGATTATGGCCATGGCGCCTCCGGTTTTATTAGATTCCAATATATAAGACGCGGAATAGTGGAAAAAGGTTTACTTGTCGTCCTCGGGCTTCGTCAAGGGAGCCACGTGTCATTGACAGCGCGACGCCGAATTGATTATAGTGAGATTTCTTTATCCCCTCAGGAGGTGCCCGATGTCGTTTTTCCGTAAATACCCTGCCAAGAAGGCCCTGTTCCTCGTCGCGGCCTTATTGGTCCTGGCCGCGATCCCCTTCGCCCAGCAGGCGAAGAAATCCAAGGTCCTTCAATCGACGAATCCCGAGCTCCGGCTCAAGGGCTTCGAGGACTACAAGGCCATGCAGCAGGCCTCGAAATTCAAGGACCTCAAGTGGCAGTTCATCGGCCCGACGAACGTCAGCGGCCGGGTGACCGACGTCGCCGTCGTCGCCCCCAAGGGCAAGAATTACACGATCTACGTGGCCACGGCGTCCGGCGGCATCTGGAAGACGGAGAACGAGGGCACGACCTGGGCCCCGATCTTCGAGAACTACGTCACGGCGGCCATCGGCGACATCGCCCTCGCCCCGTCCAATCCCCAGATCATCTGGGCCGGGACCGGCGAGCACAACATCTTCCGGAGCTCGCAGTCCGGCTGCGGCATCTTCAAATCGACGGACGGCGGCCTGACCTGGACGCTCATGGGCCTCGCCGACACCAACACCATCGCCCGGATCGTCGTCCATCCGACGAACCCGGACGTCGTCTACGTCGCGGCCGGCGGGCACGAGTGGACGAAGAACGCCGACCGCGGCGTCTACAAGACGACCGATGGCGGCAAGACCTGGGATAAGGTCCTCTACGTCAACGACGAGACCGGGGCCTACGACCTGGTCATGGACCCGCGCTCGAGCGACACCCTTTACGCCGCGATGTGGCAGCGGACCCGCAAGAAAGGGAACGATCCGCGCACGTTCGAGGACCACACGGGCAGCGGTATTTACAAGACGACAGACGGCGGCAAGACCTGGACGCCCATCAACGCCGGTCTCCCGGCGGTCCAATTCCGCGGCCGGGTTGGGATCGATCTCTGCCTGGCGCGGCCCGATGTCCTCTACGCCCTCGTCGACAACTACGAGCTGCGCGAGACGACCCAGGAGGAGCTGGAGAGTACCAGGGGCTACTACACCCCCGAGAAGGGCTTCATCAAGGGCGCCACGGTCTACAAGTCCGGTGACGCCGGCGCGACCTGGGTCCAGACGAGCGGCCTGACGCCCCAGCAAAAGGCGTTCATGCAGCAGCACTCCGGGACCTACGGCTGGGTCTTCGGACAGATCCGCGTCGATCCCAACGACGAGAACACCGTCTACATCATGGGCGTCCCCTTCAGCGCCTCGACCGACGGCGGCAAGACCTTCACCACGTTCCGCCGAAGCTACGGCGGCGACAACCACGCCCTGTGGATCGACCCCGACAACTCGAACTACCTGCTCAAGGGCTGCGACCAGGGGCTGGCCGTCTCCTACGACAAGGGCAAGAGCTGGCGCGCGTTCCAGGACGGACTCCCCGTCTGCCAGTTCTTCAACATCGCCTATGATATGGCGACGCCGTTCAAGGTCTACGGCTCGATGCAGGACCACGGCAGCTTCCGGGGTAAGGTCGACCTCAGCCTGGGACGGGACAAGATCCCCGCCCAGGAGTTCGAAAGCGCGCCGGGCGGAGAAGGCTCCAACCAGGCCATCGACCCGACGAACCCCGACATCGTCTATTCGGCCGGCTTCTACGGGACGATCTCGCGGTCCGACTATGCCCAAGCCGGCGGCTTTCGCGGCTTTCCAGTTTCAAAGAACCTCCTCCCGGCCGTCTATGAGAACGAGCCGCCGCTTCGCGGCCAGTGGCTGGCCCCGTTCATCCTTTCCCCGCACAATCCGAATATCGTCTACCACGGCATGCAGTATCTCTTCCGGTCCCTCGACCGGGGCGACACATGGGAAAGGATCAGTCCCGACCTGACGACGAACGACCCGGCGATGAGGGGCGATATCCCTTATCAAACTCTTTTTGCCATCTCCGAATCGCCGCTCAAGTATGGCCTGATCTATGCCGGGACCGACGACGGGCGGTTGTGGATCACCAAGGACGGCGGCAAGGCGTGGCAAGAGATCACGGCCGGCCTGGCCCCGGGCAAGTGGATGTCGCGCGTCGTCGCCTCCGCCTACGACCTGGGCACGGTCTATCTCACTCAAAACGGCAAGCGCGACGACGACTTCACGCCCTACGTCTGGAAGTCCACGGACTACGGCAAGACCTGGCAGAACCTCTCCAAGGGCATCCCCGTCGGCCCGGTCAACGTCATCCGGGAGGACCCGGTCAACAAGGACATCCTCTACGTCGGCACCGACATGGGCGCCTATGTCACGACGGACGGAGGCAAGACCTGGATGGCGCTCGGCGGGAACCTCGCGACCGTCTACGTCCATGACCTGATCATCCACCCGCGCGACAACGTCATCGTCATCGCGACGCACGGCCGCGGCATGTGGGCCCTCGACGCCAACACGGTCAACAACAAGTCCGCCCGCCGGCGGTTTAATTACGAAGATTAAGATGACGCGGCCGGACGGCGCGGCGGCCGCCGGTCCGGCAAGGATCATCGAGATCGACGGCATCGGGCCCGTCCTTTTCGAGAAGAGCCGCCGGGCCCGCGGCATCGGCCTGACCGTCCGGGCCTCGCGGGGCGTTCGGGTCGCCGTCCCGGCGCGCGTTTCCTTCGAAGAGGCCCGCCGGGTCGCCCTCACCAAGCTCGTCTGGATCCGGCGGACGCTCAGGCGAATCGAGCGCGCCAGGGACCGCTGCGGCGAAGCGGTCCTCGCGGCCGAACGCCTCGATCGCCGGACGGCCCGCGCCTTCCTCGCCGAGCGCCTGGCCACGCTGGCCGAGGAACACGGCTTCGCCCCCGGACGGCTGAGCGTCCGGAACCAGAGCACGCTTTGGGGCAGCGCCTCGCCCTCGGGCCGCATCCAGCTCAACGCCTACCTGGCCGTCCTGCCGCAAGAGCTCTCCGATTACGTCATCCTCCACGAGCTCGTTCACACCCGCGTCAGGGGCCACGGCCGGGCGTTCTGGGCCGAGCTCGGGCGGCATTGTCCGGACGCCCGCCGCCGCCAGGCCCGGCTGCGAGAATATTCCCTGGTGCTATTTTGACCCCACAAATGCTATAATCGCTCTCTTGCTTATGGCCCTTTACGCCCGCGACATCAACTTATAAAAAGCCTTCAAGGAGGACCCGCCCATGTCATTCCCCATCACTGCCCGCCGGGCCGCCGGAATCGCGGCCGCCGCGATTTTCGTTTTCGTCTCTCTGGCCGCCGGCGCCGAGATGAAGAAAGCCGATAAGGCCAACTACGACCTGGCCTCCCGGTGGGTGCCGGCCAAGGTCGGCAAGCTCGTCTTCGACATTTCCGTGAGCCCTCACTGGCTGGGGACGGGCGACCGCTTCTGGTACACCTACGAAACGAGCCAGGGACGGAAATGGTATCTCGTCGACCCCGTGGCCAAGACGAAAAGGCCGCTCTTCGACAACGCCAAGATGGCCGCCGCTCTGACCCGGATCCTGCTCGCCCCCTACGACGCCCAGCACCTGCCCATCAAGACGATCAAGTTCATCAAGAAGGACACGGCCCTCCAGTTCGAGATCGAGGTCCCCAAGGACAACGACATCTCCCTCAACGGCAAGATCGTCAAAGCCTCCGAGATCGCCAAGGAAGAGGTCAAGGAAGTGGTCGAGGATAAGGAGAAAGAGAAGGAGAAGGAGCAGGACACCCAGAAGAACAAGGACAAGGAAGCCGAGAAGCCCAAGGAGCCGGAGAAGAAGACCAAGACCTTGGCCTTCACCTACGAGCTCGCGAGCGGCAAGCTCGTCCTGCTCGAGGACTACAAGGAGCCTCTCAAGCGGCCCCGCTGGGCCTCGGTTTCGCCCGACGAAAAAACGGTCATCTTCGCCCGGGGCCACAACCTCTTTATGATGGACGCCGCGAGCTTCGAGCTGGCCAAGAAAAAGGCCGACGACAAAGCCGTCAAAGAAGAGCAGTTGACCACCGACGGCGAGGAACATTACAGTTACGCCCGCTCCATCAACGACGAGGACAAGAAGGGGTATCAGAAGGACGAAAAGGACCGCAAGGACTTCCGGACGCCGGCCGTCGGCATCGTCTGGTCCAAGGACTCGAAAAAGATCGCCCTCATCCGCGACGACGAGCGCAAAGTCGCCGACCTCTGGGTCATCAACTCCCTAGCCAACCCGCGGCCGACGCTCGAAACTTACCGCTACGAGATGCCCGGCGAGGAGAACCAGCCCCAGCCCGAGATCCTCGTCTTCGACCTGGCCACAAAGGGCAAAGTCAAGGTCAAGGCCGAGAAATTCAAGGACCCGACGCTCAACATTTTCACGGCGCCCCGCAAGGCCCTCGACCGGGAACGTGAGAATCCCGTGCCGGCCCAATGGCTCTCGGACACGACGGACAAGCTCTATTTCGGCCGGCAGACCCGCGACCTCCACGGCTACGAGGCCTGCCTCGCCGACACGGCCACGGGCGAGGTCAAGGTCCTCATCGAGGAACGCCTCAACACCTACATCGAGTTCCAGTCTCTCCAGCTTCTTGGCGGAGGGAAAGAGATGATCTGGTGGTCCGAGCGCGACGGCTGGGGCCATTACTACCTCTACGACAGCGAGGGCAAGATCAAGACGCAGCTCACCTCCGGCGAGTTCGTAGGCGAGGGCATCGAGCAGGTCGACGAGAAGGCCCGCGTCCTCTACTTCTCGGCCTGCGGCCGGGAGCCGGGCGAAGACCCCTACTACACGCACCTCTACCGGGTCAACCTGGACGGCTCGGGCCTCCGGCAGCTGGACAAGGGCGACGCTTCGCACTCCGCCGCCATGAACGACCCGGCTCGCTATTTCATCGATAATTTCTCCCGCGTCGACCAGGCGCCGAAGTCGGAGCTCCACGATGCCGCCGGCAACCTCCTCCTCGAGCTCGAGGCGACCGACGTCACGTCCCTGCTCGCGGCCGGATTCAAGTATCCCGAACCCTTCAAGGTCAAGGCCGACGACGGCATCACCGACCTATACGGCGTGATGTACAAGCCCTTCGACTTCGACCCGGGCGTCAGATACCCGATCATCGCCTATGTCTATCCCGGGCCCCAGACGGAAAGCGTTTCTAAGACGTTCGTGCCGCGCAGCTCGAGCATGGCTCTGGCCCAACTCGGCTTCGTCGTCATCGAGGTCGGCAATCGCGGCGGCCACCCGTCCCGATCCAAGTGGTACCATAATTTCGGCTACGGCAACCTCCGCGACTACGGCCTGGCCGACAAGAAGCGGGCCATCGAACAGCTGGCCGCCCTCCACCCCTTCGTCGATATCGACCGGGTGGGCATTTTCGGGCACTCGGGCGGCGGCTTCATGTCCACGGCGGCTATGCTCGTCTACCCCGATTTCTTCAAGGTCGCCGTATCGTCCTCCGGAAACCACGAAAACAACGTCTACAACCGCTGGTGGAGCGAGAAGCACCACGGCGTCAAGGAGGTCGTGGACAAGGACGGAAACGTCAAGTTCGAGTACAGCATCGAGAAGAACTCCGAGATCGCCAAGAACCTCAAGGGGCACCTTCTCATCACGACCGGGGACATCGACAACAACGTCCACCCGGCCAACACCCTGCGCCTGGCCGCGGCCCTGATCAAGGCCAACAAGCGCTTCGACTTCTTCATCTTCCCCGGCCAGCGCCACGGCTACGGCGACATGAACGACTACTGGTTCTGGATCCGGGCGGACTATTTCGCCAAGTACCTCCTCGGCGATTTCTCGCAAACGGTCGACCTCATCGAGCTCCAGCGCGAGAAGGAACAGAGCGGAGACAAAAAGGGCCGGTAGGCTCGGCGATCGATGATTTTCCAGGGGGGGGGCTCGGCCCCCTTTTTATTTCGTTCATCCCACTTTTATGCGGGTTGCCGGATACAGGGATAGGCCGCCGCAAGGGATAGATGTGTCATTTACGATGTGATATATAGAAGTCATGAATGGAGGTACGAAATGAGGATTTCACGCCCCGTGTCTCAGGGCATTAAGTCATGCGTTCCGGGATTTCTTGTTTTGGGACAGCTGTTTATTTTTCCCATGCGCGCGCCCGCCCAGACCAGAATCGAGTCCACGGACCCGGCGCTGCGTTTGAAGTGGTTCGAGAAGCACGTGGCCATGAAGGAGACCTCTCCCTTCAAGCAAATGGCCTGGCGCAGCCTCGGGCCGGACATCATCAGCGGACGGTGCACCGATATCGCCGTTCCTGAAGGCGATAAGCACACCATCTATGCGGGCGCGGCATCCGGAGGGCTCTGGAAAACGGTCAACTCCGGCATCACCTGGGAACCGATCATGGAGGACTTCCCCACCGGCTCCATCGGCGACATCGCGGTGGCGCCGTCGAACCCGAATATCGTGTGGGTGGGAACCGGCGAGGCCAATATTTTCCGGTCTTCCGTTGCGGGAATCGGGATCTACAAGTCGATCGACGCGGGAAAGTCCTGGCGGCACATGGGTCTGGAAGACACCTACACCATCGGCCGGATCGTCATTCACCCGACGAATCCGGATATCGTGTACGTCGCGGCTTCGGGCCATGAATGGACCGACAATCAAGAGCGGGGCGTCTTCAAAACCACCGACGGCGGCCGGACCTGGACGAAAATCTTCTACATCGGTGAAAGAATCGGAGCCTGGGACCTGGTCATGGATCCCGAGAACAACGAGACGATCTATGCGTCCATGTGGAACCGGATCCGCCGGCCGTGGAGCGACCCGGTTCCCAGCCCGGGGGACGGGATCTTCAAGAGCACGGACGGCGGCCTGAACTGGAAGCAGCTTACCGAGGGGCTGCCCGATACGAAACGGACGGGGAGAATCGGCATCGACATCGCCAGAAGCAATCCCCGGGTGTTGTATGCTTTTATCGACAACCACAATCCCGGCCGGCTGCCCAAGCCGGGAGAGCGGGATCCTTATGGAAGACTGAGAACCGGGCGGGTGCTCATAGGTTCGGAAGTCTACCGCTCGGATGATCGAGGCGAGTCCTGGAAAAAAGTGAGCCCCAACATGGATGGTTGGGGAGGGACCTACGGCTGGGTATTCGGTCAGATCCGGGTCGATCCCAACGATGAGGACACCATCTACATCATGGCCCTGGGCCTTTCAAAATCGACCGACGGCGGGAAAACATACCGGACGCTCAACTATCCGGAGCTGCACGGCGACCATCACGGCCTGTGGATATGTCCCTACGATTCGAATTATCTCATCAACGTCAATGACGGCGGCGTGAACATATCTTATGACGGCGGGGAGACCTGGAGGGATTTTCACAGGAATATGAACCTGGGGACCTTCTACAACGTGGCCTATGACATGGAGAAACCGTTTAATGTGTACGGCTCTGTTCAGGATCACCCGACTTTTCGGGTCAATGTCAGCTATGGGCTTCGCGCGAAACGGGGAGAACCGCCCCTGATCACACACTGGGAGACCGCCCCTGGTGGAGAGGAAACCCACATCGCGGTCGATCCCACCAACCCCTATATCATTTACTCTGCTTCGAAATCGCAAACCGACCGGCTGAGCCGGTCCGAATACAAACCGGGTCTCAACGGAATGTGGACCAGCACGGAAATCAACCCCAAGGCCGAGGCGGGCGGTCCCCCGCTGCGCTCCAAGTGGCTGGTCCCGATCATGCTTTCCCCCCACAATCCCAAGGTCGTCTACTACGGGATGCAGTACCTGTTCCGTTCCGGCGATATGGGTGAGACCTGGAAAAAGATCAGCCCCGATCTGTCCTACCGGAATCCTGAATGGGTTGGGGAGAGTCAATACGCCATTCCCCACCAATGCTTGACCACCATCTCGGAGTCGCCCTTTCAATACGCCTTCATTTATGTCGGAACCGATGACGGCAAGGTCCATGTCACCAGGAACGGGGGCGAAACATGGACGGACATCACCGCGGGTCTGCCCTATAACAAGACCGTTTCGCGAATCGTCGCCTCAAAATACGACGAGGGGACTGTTTATCTGACCCTCAACGGCCGCAAAGACGACGACTTCGCCGACTATGTCTACAAATCCGCGGACGAAGGCAGGACTTGGGCGGACATCTCCGGGAACATTCCCGGAGGGCCGGTCAATGTGATCCGGGAAGACCCGAGGGATCGTGACATCCTGTACGTGGGCACGGATCTCGGAGTTTACGTGACCGTCAACGGCGGATCGGAATGGCATGTGCTGGCCAACGGCCTCCCCACTTGCTATGTCTGGGATCTCATCGTGCATCCCAGGGACAACGCGCTGGTCATCGCGACGCACGGGCGGGGCATGTATGTGATCGATGACGTCACCCCGATCCAGGAGCACGGAAAATAAGCTCACCATCCCCGTCGATGACGCCCGCGCCATGGAGGCGGAGATAATCTGGATGGAAATCCGGTCTTGATCTGCGTTTAGGAAATTCCTTTTTTTACGCGGCATGGATCTGCCGGTTTCGGGCTCAGAATCAACCTTCCCCTTCACAAAATAAGGATATCCTGGCCGCGGGCATGTGCCAACGGCCCCAATGCCGACGGGTGGGGGCCTCCGCCGAAGGCGGGGGAACCGTCGGGACAGGTTCCCAGGGGTCCGGGGGGCTAAGGGCGATATCCTTCGCTAAGCCGAATAGAGGACTTCCTCGAAATCGGGAGAAGAATCTTTGTTTTCGCCCCGATTTGTTATAAAACAATGTCCAAAAGGCGGTGCCCGCCCATGACAGACAACGCGTCCGTCCCCCCGACATCCAAGGGAGCGCCGACCCGTCATTACGGGATGGTCGCCCTTATCATGCTGACCTTCTTCGTCATCTCGCTCCTGACCAACATCATCGGACCGCTCGTCCCCGACATCATTAAGAGCTTCGAGCTCAGCCTGACCCTTGTCGCCCTTCTCCCCTTCGCCTTTTTCATCGCCTACGGCTTCATGTCCATCCCGGCCGGCATGCTCCTCGAACGCTACCGGGAGAAGACGGTTATGATCTGCGCCTTCGCCCTGGCCTTCGCGGGAGCACTCCTCTTCTCGGCGTTCCCCCGCTATCCGACGGCCATCGTCTCGCTCTTCCTCATCGGGGCCGGGATGGCCGCCCTCCAGGTGGCCATCAACCCCCTGCTGCGCGTCGCCGGAGGCGAGGAACATTACGCCTTCAACTCCGTCCTCGCCCAGCTCTTCTTCGGCGGGGCCTCCTTCCTGAGCCCGTTCATATACACGTACTTTGTCCGGAACCTTGGCCAACCCGGGGGCGAAAGCAAACCGCTTATCGGCATGATGTCGAGGCTCGTGCCGCCCAATCTTCCTTGGGTGGCGGTGTATTGGGTCTTCGCCGTCCTGGTCGTCGTCATGATCATCGTCCTGGCCGCCGTCCGATTCCCCGTCGTCGTCAGGAAAGAAGAGGAACGGGCGGGCGCTTGGGCAACTCATAAAGCCCTCTTCAAGAACAAGACCGTCATCCTCTACTTCTTCGGCATCTTCGCCTACGTCGGAACGGAGCAGGGCGTGGCCAACTGGATCTCGCAGTTTCTCCTGGCCTACCACAAGTACGATCCGCAGACCGTCGGGGCGGGCAAAGTGTCGCTTTTCTGGGGACTGATGACGGTCGGCGGCATCCTCGGCCTCGTCCTGCTCAAGTTCCTGGACAGTCGCAAGGTCCTCCTGGGCTTTTCCGCAGCCGCCCTTGTCTTCCTGACCCTGGCTTTGTTCGGGCCCGGACCGCTGGCCCTGGTCATGTTCCCGCTCATGGGCTTCGCCGCTTCGGTGATGTGGCCGATCATCTTTTCGCTCGCCCTGAACTCGGTCTCGAGCCACCACGGCTCTTTTTCTGGAATCCTGTGCACGGGCATCATCGGCGGGGCGCTCGTACCGCTCGTCATCGGCCGCCTGGGTGACCTTTTCGGCCTGCGGCACGGGATGCTTATCCTCTACCTGACCCTCGGCTACATCCTGTCGATCGGCCTCTGGGCCCGGCCGCTTATCGCCAACGAAACGATCGCCATGAAGAAGAAAAAAGAGGCGGCGTGAGCGACCCGGCTGTCATCGGCGTCGACCTCGGCGGGACGAACGTCCGGGCCGGCATCGTCGATGGGGGCCGTCTCGCCGACGTCCGTTCCGTCGCCGTCAGGAGTCAGGGTTCCGAGCGGGACGTCCTCGAGGACATGTTCGGCGCCATCGACGCGGTCATGCGGAAGGACGTGGCCGGGATCGGCGCCGGAGTGCCCTCGGTCATCGACCTCAAGGCCGGGATCGTCTACGACGTCCAGAACATCCGCTCCTGGAAAAAGGTGCCCCTCAAGGCCCATCTCGAGGAACGTTACGGTCTTCCCGCTTATGTCAACAACGACGCCAACTGCTTCGCGGCGGGCGAGAAATACTTCGGCAAGGCGAAGCCCTTCGACCACGCCGTCGGCCTGATCCTCGGGACGGGGCTCGGGGCCGGGGTCATCGCCAACGGCCGGCTCTACTCCGGCGCCAACTGCGGGGCGGGCGAGTTCGGTATGCTCCCCTATCTCGACCAGAACTTCGAGGCCTACGCCAGCGGCCAGTTCTTCGAACGCGTCCACGGCGTCACCGGCCGCGAGCTCTCCGGGCGGGCGGAGCGGGGCGACGAACGCGCCCTCGCGATCTTCGCCGAGTTCGGCGGCCATCTCGGCGAGGCGGTCAAGGCCATCTGCTACGCCGTCGACCCGGAGGTCATCGTCCTCGGCGGGTCGGTCAGCCGATCCGCCCGGTTCTTCCAGGCGGCCATGTGGGACGCGTTCCAGTCCTTCGCCTATTCCATCACCAGGGAACGGCTGAAGGTCGAGGTCTCGGAGACCGAGAACATCGCCATCCTCGGCGCCGCCGCCCTCTATTACGACGCTTTGGCGAAGTAGCCCCGATTGATTATTTCTTTCTGTCAAGGGACGAGCCTTCGCGGCGGAAGTGGACCCCCGGGCTTTGCAGTCCTCAGGCGCGAAGCGAATGAGGGCGGCCAAGCCCGGGGTCCCGGCCGGGACGGGGAAGCCCTGCCCCGGCCGCTGTTGACAGCCATCCGGCCAACGGGTATTTTAGGAAACTCATGACGACTCGCCGATCTGGAGAAATAGATATGAACAGCTTAGAAAAACACGCCTTCAATGCAGCGGCAGCTCTCGGCCTGCTTGCGGTCTTCGCCATCTCGCCCGCCCTCATCCGCGGCGAGGAGAAAAAGCCGGGCCTTCTCGGCCCCTGGAATGCCAAGGCCGAACTCAGCTTCGTGGTCACGGGCGGCAACACGGCGACTTCCGCCTTCAGCCTCGGCACATCGTTCACGCGGAAGTGGACGAACGACACCCTTCTGTTCAAGTCCTACATCCTGAGGAGCAACTCCACGACGACGACCCGGACCGCCCAAGGGACGGAGACCGATTTCGAGATCATCGAGGATAAGATCCACCGCCTCGTCGCCGAAAACTACCTGCTGGCCGGCCAGTACGACCGCCGGATCTCCAAAAAGCTCTCCGGGCAGGTCGGTCTGAGCTGGGACCGCAACCGCTTCGCCGGCGTCGACGACCGGGTCATGTTCACCACCGGTCTCGGCTGCGCCCTGGTCGATCAAGCACGGACCCAGGTCAGGACGGCCGCAGCCGTGACCTATACATTGAGGCAATACGTGGGCCAGGACATGGCCTCGTTCGCCGGTCTCCGGTTCAGCTTCCTCGCCGACCAGAAGATCCTCGAAAACTCCTCCGTCTCGACGCAGTTCATCTTAGACGACAACCTGAAGCGGACGGATGACTGGCGGTTCGACTGGACGAATTCGGTGTCGGCCTCCATCTCCAAGTCCCTGGCCCTCAAGATCAGCCTGCGGATGCTTTACGCCCATGTTCCCGCCCTCCAAAGCCTGGCCCTCTTCGACCTCGATGGCCTGCCGACCGGGCTCTTCGTCCGGGTCCCCCTCAAGAACCTCGACACGTTGATGACGACCTCGATCGTCATCAATTTCTAATTCTTGTTCGTTTGACCCCTTCTTAATTTCCTAGTATTATAGTCGAGAATATCGGGTGGAGGGCCCATGAAAAAACGCTATTGGCGCTGTTTCGTCTGCAACGACATCCACTACGGCATCGCCCCGCCGGAACTATGTCCCACGTGCAAGGTCCTCAACGCCTACGTCGAGATCTCGGCGGACGAAGCCCGGAAGATCCTCGGCGGCGGGCCCGGCGTTACCTTGACGGCGGACGAGTTTCTGGCGGCCATCGAACGGTTCACGGCCGGCAACGAGTTCCAGGTCAATCCCGACCGCGAGAAAGTCGACCTGCTCCTCAGCGGCATTTTCGAGAACGAGCGCAACCACGGCCTCAAGTACTGTCCCTGCCGGCTGCGCTGCAAGGATTGGGACGAGGATTTGAAGATCGTCTGCCCCTGCAATTTCCTCATCCATGAAACCTACAAGGGCCTCCCGGACGGCGAATGCTGGTGCGGGCTTTTTATCAGGAGGAAATGATGGCCAATCTGTTCATGTTCCACGGGCGGGAATGCCCGCACTGCAAAAAAATGATGCCCCTGGTCGAAAAGCTCGAACAGGAGACCGGCGTCCGCTTCGACAAACGAGAAGTCTGGCACGAAGAGAAGAACGCCGACCTCATGAGGTCCTACCGGCCCATCATCGCGTCCAAGTGCGGCGGCCAGCTCAAGGTCCCAACGTTCATCAACCCCGACGCCAACGACGCCGTCTGCGGCGAGATGGAATACGAAAAGCTCAAGGACTGGGCTCTCAAGCAGTCCTAAAGACCGGCGGGCGGGCCAAGGGCCGGCCCCGCATCGGGAGGGTGACCGATGATCGAAATGTTCGACCCGCTCAAGGGGGAGAGGCTCCGCGTCCTCGACGAAACGGGCGGCATCGTGGCCGGCCTGGACCCAGGCCTTGCGGACGCCGAACTCCGGACGATCTACGAGCGCATGGTCCGGACCAGGGCGGCCGACGCCAAGGCCCTCAAGCTCCAACGGCAGGGCCGCCTCGGCACTTATCCGCCGAGCCGCGGCCACGAGGCCTGCCAGGTCGGGCTGGCCTCGGCCATGGCCGGAGAAGACTGGCTCTTCCCTTACTTCCGCGACTTGGGGATGTACATCACGCTGGGCTATCCCCTGGCCGATTACTATCATCTCTGGATGGGCAACGAGGCCGGCCTGAAAACTCCCGAAGGATTGAATGTCTTTCCCATCGCCATCCCCGTCGCCTCGCAGATCCCCCAGGCCGTCGGGGCGGGTCTGGCCGCCAAATACCGGAAACTTCCTATCGCCATCGTGACGACGTTCGGCGACGGCGCGACGTCGGAAGGGGACTTCCACGAGGGCCTGAACTTCGCCGGCGTCTACCGGACGCCCAACGTCTTCTTCTGCCTAAATAACCAATTCGCCATCTCCGTCCCGCGGGCACGCCAGACGGCCGCGGCGACGATCGCCCAGAAGGCGGTCGCCTACGGCTTCCCCGGCGTTCAGGTGGACGGGAACGACGTCTTGGCTGTCTACGCCGCGGCCC